>JACCDN011213872.1_pt1 | contig 253317 bp, 213 predicted proteins | sample 7441691 | NCBI WGS metagenome assembly JACCDN01 (sample SAMN15323439, study PRJNA562643) | freshwater metagenome | isolation source: river surface water | place: USA:Blue River Watershed | collected 2017-08-16 | reverse complement strand
CAACCCGCAAAGCACAAAGTGATGCTCAAGGGCGGTTTGTCATTACCTCCGCACCCGTAGGGCCTATTCATTTAATTGCAGATGGATCAACCGCCAGCGTGGCAGGTGAGTTCCCCAATCTGAGCTACCAACTGGTGACTATTGCAGGCGCAGACAATCCACTTGCCGCACCTATCTACATGGTTAAGCTCAATACGAAAGAAGCGGTGTATGCAGGCAAAGAGGATGTTGCACTTACCCTCGAAAAATACCCCGGTTTCAAATTAGAAATTGCTAAAAACTCAGTCACCTTTCCAGATGGCTCGCGAGAGGGCTATGTCTCGGTTACAGCCGTTAACGCATCAGCCGTACCTATGGCACCACCGAATGGCATGCAGCCGCAGTTTATTGTCACTATCCAACCAACGGGTACACGTTTTGATGCACCTGCGAGGCTCACGCTTCCTAACGTGGATGGTCATGCTCCCGGTGCACAAGTGGAGATGTATTCCTACGATCATGATCTTGAAGAGTTTGTGTCGATTGGTTTGGGGAGTGTCAGTGAAGATGGCAGTGTGATTCGTTCGAACCCAGGCGTCGGTGTTGTGAAAGCTGGTTGGCATTGTGGTTCACAGCCTACGGGTTCAGGTACTGCGGCTCAGTGTCCTACTTGCTATAGATGCGATGATGTTGTTTGCGTTAATGATCCGCTTCAAGGACATCTAGAAAAAGACGAACAGATTAAAGGTGATTGTAAAACGGCGCTCTGTAGTGGTGCGACTAAAGATAACACTGCGGATGCACCCAAGTTTGATATTTTATACGGTGATTGTCACAAGCCGGGGTGCGATGGTAGTACCGCTAATTTGAGTAAAGAGGTGGATGATAAGGATAGGCCCACAACAGATATGATTAAAAAAGATTGCAGAAAGCCGGGCTGTGATAATGGAAGTATTATTCCTGATAAAGAGATCGATAATATCAATGATATTCCTAGTCAAAGCGATTGTTGTTATAACAATCCAGGAATTGATCCCAGCCGATTAAGTACATCAGTAGGTATTCCTGTCTGTTGTGCTGGAAAGTCGATGGCTTGTACTTACATACAAAATTATAACACCATAGCTTTTCTATCCACAAAAGGTACAGAGATTGTTACGAAATGCGTTGCAACGCATGAAGAAACGCATTTTAACCATGCTACGCCCTGCAAAGAAACAGATTGCAACAATGCTTATACCACCTGGGAAAACATTTCGCAGTCAGATGGTGAGTGTGAAGCATCACAGGCTGGTTTTCTTTGTGCCAGAGATGGAGTGAAGGATTGTGGAACTGATTCTGAGCGTGCTGATAAAAGCAATCTAGATGTACAGAACTGTATTATGGAGGTTAACCAAGCACTAAATGACCAAAGAACTTATGGCAACCTGATTAAACCTGGTTGTATTTCTCAGCCTTAAGAGGGAATGTATGCAAAAATTATATATATTTATGCTGCTTGTGGTTATTTCTTCGCATTCACAAGCTATTACATGCAACAAGCCAGCATTATCAGAAAAACAGCTGAGTGATATCATTGATGCCGAACGTAGATCTAATCAACTAATACCCCAAAAATTGATTTCACCTAGTGGCGAAAGTGCAAAAATAAAAATTACAAGAATGGAATGCTATTACCATTATTCTGAGCAAGTCTCAAAAGGGCCGTTTATTGTTTTCATTATAAACAAAGATGGCAATATTGCATCCTATCAAGAGTCTGGTTTTACAGCTAAAGCTGGATGTAATTTAAAACGTAAAGTTTTCAACCAAAATGAATTAGGAGAAAAGCTTAAATATGCTAGGGCAAAAGACAAGTCGCTACCTTCAGAGCCGAAGAGTCCCGTAGTTAACATGCGACGATTTAATTGCATGTATACATATACTGAGAGTGCAGATATAAATACAGATAATGTGTTTATTTTTGATTCTTTAGGCGATATTTTTGAGCACCGTGTAAATCGAAATGTAAGAGGACTAATTTTGAAATGATAGAATAAAGAGGTTTGGTGCGTAAAATGTGTTTTTACCGAAAAAATTAACGAGTGGGCAGTAAAGCCACCTGTATCTTGGGTTTTCGGCTAAATTATATAAAAGCAGGCCTGAATATATTTTCGAAAATGGAAAAAATATGTGTTGATCTATGGCGATAATGGTTTCTTAAAAGGAAAAAACATGGCGGGAAGGATGGGGCTGGATATAGCTATATTTGACAAAGAGATTTTTCTTCAGAATAAAAAAGCAATAGTCAATTTCTGTCAAATATTTTGGTAAGACGCGCAATTTTTATAATCAGTAATAATATTGTCTCTTTGGCTTTTGGGCAGTTGCATTAATAATTAGGGCTTTACGGAAAGTCTGCCGTTAATAAATAATCGAGATTGGAATAACTCATGAACACAACAAAAACTCTCTTTACTCTTCTGTTGCTAGTTGCAATATTGCCGGTTCGCGCAGAAACAACAAAGCTGGATGAAAATTGCGTTATAAATATCCTAAATCGCACCATTCAGGTAAACAAAGAGAGTGGTTGGGCTGTTCCAAATGTCCCGTCAAATATGGGACGTGTTCGAGCTCGTGCAACTTGTACAAAAGATGATGGCACCACTGTTTCTGGTCAGAGTGATTATTTTACATTGACCACAAATGGCGTCACCAATGTTGGTGACATTACCTTTGAGGGTATTGAAGCCATACCTACCGAAGCAAGTTTTTTCCCATCCAGTGATTTAAAGTTCACTGCGGTAGGTCAAACTCAACAATTAAAAGTTATTGCCAAGTATGCCGCTGGTAATGAAAAAGATGTTACAGCTGCCATTAACGGCATAAATTACTCAACGACTAATACGGCAATTGTGACCGTAAATGCTGAAGGTATTATTACTAGCAAGGGTAATGGAGTAGCACTTGTTAATGCGAGAAAGGATGGCGTATTAGCCTCTAAACTGGTTTCCGTTAACACCTCTGGAGATTTAGATTCTGATGGTATTCCAGATGATTGGGAGATAGCCAACGGGCTTAATCCCAATGACCCAGTAGATGCTCAAGAGGATAAAGATCTTGATGGCCTCACTGCGCTAGGGGAATACAATGCTGGTACAAATCCATCTTTAGCTGATACAGATGGCGATGGACTAAACGACTTCAGAGAAATTAAAGAAATAAAGACGAGTGCATTACTTACTGATACCGATGGCGACGGAATTAATGATAATGTTGAACTATTAACCAATACAGACCCGCTGAAATCTAGCAGTGTTAACTACGCCGCCGCATTACAATCGATAAGCGTTAGCCCCTCCGCTGTTGTGATGACCTTTAATGGCGTTGACAGCGAGGTTAGTAAGCAACTTAAAGTTACAGGAAAACTAATTGATGGTTCTTCAATAGATCTAACCAGCAAGTCGCGTGGTACGACTTATAGCTCAAGTGATCTGTCAGTGGTGAACTTCGGTACAGAAGACGGAAAAATTTATGGTAGCAAAGCGGGCAATGCAGTAGTTACCATAAAAAATAATAGCTTTTCAATACCATTAGCTATCACAGTAGATTTATTTACCGCAAGTGCGCTCTCAGCCATTTCAATTCCTGATAGTGCAAATGATGTAGATGTCGCGGGCGATTACGCTTACATTGCTTCGGGCAATGCTGGCTTACAGATAGTTAATGTTAGTAATCGAAAACTGCCAAAAATAGTCGGTAGTCTTGATACCAACGGATACTCCTATGACGTAATTGTTCGCGGAAATTTGGTGTATTTGGCAGATGGTGAAGCAGGGTTAAAAATAATTGATGTTAGTGATCCTTTAAACCCAAAATTATTAAGCTCTTTAAATGCTTCAGGAACGACTCAAGATATCCAGCTTAATGATGATTTTGCTTTTTTGGCGAATGGAAGCGCAGGCATCGAAGTTATTGATATTTCAAAATCAACTGAACCTCACTCAATAAGCACCTTAACAAATATAGGTCAAGTTAAAGGCGTTGATGTTGAGAATAATATTGTCGTTATAGTTACCAGCTCTAGCCTCTATACAGTTGATGCGAGTGACAAGCGTGGCTTAGTAAAACTAGGTTCTGTATTGTTGGGTGATGTAAAAGATGTCGTTGTGAAATCAGGGTTCGCTTATGTGGCGGCTTATGCGGATGGTTATAAGGTTGTTGACTTCAATAATCCACTTGCGCCAAAAGTCGTCGGTGGTGGTAAAGATTTTTACCCCAACGATGTTGAATTAGATTCAACAGGGTTAGCATTTTTTGCCGAAGTTTTTTTTCCTAATGCTCTGCCATATGTAAATATTCAATCTCCTCAAAATCCCGTGTACCAAGGTGTTATAAATTTATATGGGCTTGGGGATGCAAATGGTACAGGGATAGCATTGGATTCGTCCTATGCTTACATTACACAGTCTCCATCTTCATTTTATATCGCTCAGCATCGCGCATTAAGTGATAATGCGGGCATTCCACCGACGATTAAAATCACATCTCCGCTCCAAAACAGTAATGCTACTGAGCTGCAAGAGATTTTATTAACTGTAGATGCACAAGATGACACCGCAGTTAAGCAAGTAGAGTTTTTAATAGATGGCGTGGTTTTTTCGCGAGACACCAAAGCGCCCTATGAGACGTCATTTTCTGTGAATGACGGGAAGAGATTTGTCAACGTTTCAGCACGCGCTATAGATATTGGTGGAAATGTTACCTTATCAGAAATTGTTAGAGTAAACATACTTCGAGATCGCGATAAGGATGATCTAGAAGACGGATTAGAAGTAGATGTATACAAAACGAATCCAGTTCTTGCGGATACGGATGGGGATGGAATTAAGGATGGACGTGAAATAACGCTTTCTACGAATCCGTTGGTGGCGGATAGTGACGGTGATGGTATTGCTGATGGTATTGAGCTGGGGCAGGGAACCGACCCTTTAAATCCAAATACAAATAAGCCTCTAGTTGAATCTAGCAGCCCATCCATAGATCAAAAGGGAGTTATTAAAAACAAAGCAATCATCGTTCGGTTTACAGAAGCGCTTTCTGCAAAATCAATAACGCCTGATGTGTTCACCTTAAGGCAGTCTGGCGTAGAGGTTGAAGGGCGTCTGAGTTTAATAAGCCAAGGGCGCGAACTTCTATTTAAGCCAACAACAGCGCTGGAAAATAACACTGACTATGCTGTAGAAATAGTTGGAGTGCGAAATCTAGCCGGAAATCTCCTGCCAACACGAATCGAGTTTCACTTTGAAACCGGCAGTCAGTTGGATACAGCTAGCCCCAGTATCTTATCGGCAACACCCGTTAATGGGACCAACAACGTACCTGTAAATTCACCTTTAATATTTGAGTTTAATGAGCAGATCGATCCAACAAGCCTTGAAACATGTAACTGTTACGTTAACGATATCTCTTTAAATAGAAAGGCCGAGGGCGTTTTTTCGTTAAGTGATGATAAAACCATTTTAGTATTTTCTCCCAATCAACCATTGAAGATAGGGCAAGCATATCAAGTCTCGATTAGCAACATTAAAGATTTAGCTGGAAATGTTAACAATCAAACCAATATTAATTTTACAACATCGGCATTTCTCGATAAAACACCGCCGAAAGTTGTTGCAACCACTATTGTAAATGGTGATTCAAATATTCCAACAAATACCCAACTTAGGGTCTTATTTGACGAGCCGATTTCAGCCGCGTCAGCGAAGCAGCTGACAATAACTCAAAATGATATTGCGATTTTAGTTAAGCGATCAATCGAGGATGATGGTCATGTCTTGATGGTCTCGCCGGTAGTGCCTTTAACTGCAAATACATCTTATAAACTTCATATAGGTGTAGTTTCTGATTTGAGTGGAAATCTATTGCAACAAGTACAAAGTATAGATTTTTCCACAGGGTCAAGTTACGACATAGTAGCGGGAAGTTTAGATCAATTAGTGCCAATTCGTAGCCAAACACGAGTTCCTTTAAATGTTCAAATTCTTGCAAAAGTTTCTGAAAGAATGGATCTTGCAAGTGCAACTAATCGCACGTTACTTTTACGTGATTCAAATGGCTCTGAAGTAAATGGAGAATTTACGGCAAGCGCTGATAGATTTACTTTAAAGTTCATTCCTGCAAAGCCATTGAATGCAAATCATGTGTATACGGTCTATTATAATTATTTTCATAAATTAAACGATTTGGCGGGTAATCGATTTAGCGATTCTCAAAATGAATCCGTTTTTTCTTTTACCACCGGATCTACAACCAACTTATCTCCTTTATCTTTAGTTCGGGGCAGCTTTGAATCTGGAAGTAACAATGTTCCCATAAATGTAAAAACAACTTTTCAATTTAACCAATCCTTAACTGGGCTGTGTGTAACAAGCAATACGGTTCGATTGGTTAATGTAAATACTGGAGCACTTGTTCCAGGTGTTGCCATTATTCAAGGCGAAGATTTTCAAAATTTATATTTTGAACCAAGTGTTCCGCTGTCGCCGTCAACTGAGTATCGGTTTGAGCTGAGTGGCCTGTGTAACTTAAGTGGGGGAGTGTTAGCACCTTTAACTCATAGCTTTAATACGAGAGCAGATTCATTTGTTGACTTTCTTTCCCCCAATATTAGAAGTTGGCAACCTATTTTAGGTGCCACTGAAGTAGACAGTAAATCAAACATAATCATCACGTTCGATGAACCAATAGACGCTACTAAACTAGAAGGCCTTTCTGTAACTGCTAGTGGTGTCAGTGGTCAAATAGCTGGTGCCTGGCAAGTACAAGGAAATACACTGAATTTTGTTCCTGCAAGTGGCTATCCATCAGGCGCAACAATTACGGTTAGTGTTAGCAATCTATATGATCTTGCAGGGAATCAAATGTTTGCCGCTTCTAATAGCTTTACGTCAGGTGCGGCGGTAGACAAGGAGCCTCCTCGCATTGAGTCAATAAGCCCAGAAAATGGGGCCATGGATATAAACCCCTCTTCATCAGTGGTGTTAACTTTCTCCGAATCCTTACTTGAAAGTTCAATAAATAATGAGGGCTTCTATTTTTTTATAGATGGAAAACTTATTTCACCAAAAATATTTCATTCTGCTGATAATAAATCAGTCACGCTTATGTATAACTTACCTGCTGGAAAAGCAGTCTCTGTAGTGGTTACTGATAGTGTGATGGATATTGCTGGGAATCGTACTGAAGATTATGTTAGCACCTTCAATACTGCGATAGAGGATGGAAACCCCGGCAGGCCTTATATTGTTGCTCAATATCCGCTTGTACCCTACTCAATGGGTATTCGTGAGTTGAAACAGCTAGTTCTTTATTCTAGCTCAGCTCTAGATTCGAGAACTATCGACGGCAATGTCGCACTTGTTATTAATGGTGTCGCTGCTGATTTTACTTGGACACTTGAAGCGCGAAATCAAGCGATCAGTATCGTCCCGAATGTACCATTTCCAGAAAATGCGTTAATCAGTGTATTTGCAGCAGATAAAATTAAGAATGTAACGGGTCAGTACCTATACAGCTACCAGGGGCAAGTTAGAACTGGTAATCGTGGAGGCAGCAAGCTTGGAAAGGAGCCGACGCTTGAATCATATTCGCCAAGCAACTCTCTAGTAATGAGCTTAAACCCCGTCATTGAAGCAAAATTTGATCAGCCTCTTAACGCAAGTACAATTAATAGTACTAATGTAAAGCTAAAAGAGAGGGATGGCGCTAAAGAGGAAATTACAGCAATCGTTTCATTAGTAGGAAACGGGCAGATAGTTCGCATTACTCCAACACTACCATTGACTCCTCAAAGTTACCAAGTGACTTTTAACACAGACATTCAAGATGTTGACGGAGACAAAGTTAAATATATTTCCAGTATGGGCTTTTCTATTGACCAAAGTGCTGTAGTTGACAATCGTCAACCTATTGTTCTTTCCACAAGCCCCTATCATGGTGCTGCTGATGTACCAGTCAACACTTATATACATGTGCGCTTTGATGAGGCTATCAACACATTAAGTGGATCAGATGATGTTAGAGAGAACGGTTACTTATTCTCTTGGGATAAAAAGGAAATTCTCTATGCTAAGGATCACGCATTCGCTGAAAATGCTGAGCAAAGTATAGATGTGAGTAATTTTAAAGACGTATCAGGGAATACATTGGTTGGATTTAGCCTTACGTTTTTTACGAATGACGCTGTAGATTTTACTGAACCAAAAATTCTAAACATATCACCAGCGCTTGACTCTATCAATATTCCGCTAAACGCTTCGGTGAAGATATTATATTCAGAGCCTTTGGCTGCGGCAGGCATCAATCAAGATCAAAGTTGGTTAATCGGCTACTCTGGGTCAGATGGAACGTCCTACGACGTGGTAACAAAAACTTCTGTCAGTGGCGATGGTAAACTGATAACAATTACCCCAGTCTCTGCGCTGAAACCAAAGAACTCTTATACAATCCCTGGTTCCATAGTTAATTTTTATGATTTCGCACACAATCGGGCGGATTTTTCGTACCACATGTTCTCAACAGGTATTGATGCTGATTTAGCATCTCCACTAATTGAATATATCAATATTGAAGAAGGACAGAATGATGTCCCACTTAATCCCCGTGTTGTAATCACTTTCAATGAGCCTATGGATGTTACTTCGTTAGGTGGTGTGAAATTAATCGGTGTAGATGGAGCGCCAATTGTTGTTACGAAGGAGATGGATAAGTCGTCTTTAATCTTAACGCCTCTTCAGTTATTAAAAGCCAACACTGCTTATAATTTGAAAATACAAGACGTAAAAGACTTAGCCGGAAATATGTTGGCTTTGAATAAAGACATTTCCTTTCGAACCTCTGCCAGTGTTGATGCGCTCAAACCAAAGGTGGTGAGCCTGACACCTACTGCGAACGCTCATGGCGTACCGCTTAATTCATTAATTGAAGTAAGTTGGAGTGAACGTATCAATCCGTTCATCAAAACACCTATTCGAGCTTTAAGTGAACAGGACCAATCTGTTGTTGATGGGTTCATCGAAGTAAGTGAAGACCGTAAACGTCAAGTATTTGTGCATGATCAGCCGCTGAAGCCATTTCATGAGTATAAAATATTAATGGGCAAAAATGATCCAGTCTCAGACATTGCTGGAAATATAGGAAGGCTATCTAATGATGAATTATTAGCCACCTTTACAACCGGCAATGCTACAGATCTGGAGCCGCCTGAGCTGCTTACGAGTAACGTTCTAAATAGCAACAACATTCCAGTTAATGTTCAGGTTAGTCTTGCGTTTAACGAGCCACTTTATGAGTCTTGTGTAAATATAAATTCAGTGCAATTAGTAAAAGTAAGTAATTCTGAAGTTATTTCAGGTTCGGTTCTCCTAACTCAAAATAAGCACAATATTACATTCGTACCAACTGTCAATTTGACCCCGGCGTCTACGTATAAGCTCAGCGTTAATGGTATTTGCGACTTAAGTGGAAATAAGCTTACAGGAGCTCTAACACAGTTCACTACAAGTAACAGTAATACCCCTGATCTTGGTAAGCCAAATTTTACATCTATGACTCCTCAATCAGATGCGATTAATATTGATGCTAACTCGAAAATTGTTATGACCTTTAATGAAACTATTGATTCAACGAAATTAGACGGATTGCAAGTGACTGCAACTGGCTATGCGGTTCAATTACCTGGTACATGGGATGCTTCAGGTAATACATTAACATTTACGCCGCAACAATCATTCCCATCAAGCGCCACTATTAATGTTTTTATGTACGGTATATTTGATTTGGCAGGCAATGAATTTCAGCCGATCTCTCGGAGTTTTGTCACAGGTTTAGCTGTTGATAATATTGCACCAGAAGTTGTTCAGGTGACGCCTTCAAACGGAACAATGAGCGTGGGCACGCGTGCTCCTATCGTTTTAACTTTCTCTGAATCCCTAGATGAAAATACAATTACGAACGAAAATTTTGTTATTTTTTCAAATGGATCAAGTATCAATACAGAAATATATCATTCTGTAGACAATAAAACTGTCACGTTATACCCTGGATCGTTGCCTTCGGAATCTACTGTTTCTGTTGCAGTTCTTGGCGATGTTGCAGATTTGGCTGGTAATAGAATAGTTGGTTTTGTTAGTACATTTAATACCTTAAGTAATAGCTCTAGTTCGCCCTACGTATTAAAAACTTTCCCATCTATCGGTGCAACAAATGTAATGCGAGCCGACCAAATTACTCTTCAGTTATCGCATCCGATTAGTCCTGATAAGCTTAGAGATGGCGTACTAGTAACAGCCAATAATAAGCGAGTTTTAGGAACATCATCTCTAGATCCCTCACATCAGTTTATAACGTTTAAGCCTGAAGTAGCATTTCCAGATAATGAAATAGTAGAGTTCTTTTTTACGGGCGACTTGGCGCATATTAGTTCTAATGCTTGGTTCTCTACAGGCAGTGACAAGGGGGAACCCAATGCTCGTCCCTACGTACAAGCAACGTACCCTGGTAATCAACAATCGGATGTGGTCTTGAATCCAGTGATTGATGCATTGTTCAACGAGCCTATCAAGCTGAGTTCAGTCAATGCGAACACTGTGCAGGTACGCGAAGGATCTTCATCGGGACCAATTCAGCCGATAGATATTTCTTTAAGTGAAAATAAAAAACTACTGCATATTAAACCCGCAACAGTATTGCTACCCAATATGAGTTATTTCGTTTACTTATCTGGAAATATTGAAGATGTTGGCGGCGTATTAAAATTAAATTCAAACTCCTTTTCATTTAAAACAGGCGAGAATGCGGTGATTGATAATCAACGTCCTAGCGTAATTGCTTCAAGCCCCTCATCAGGATTGGATGGTGTGCCAGTAAGGCCTTCTTTTTCTATTCGCTTTGATGAAGCCATTAACCCGTTAAGTCAAATTGATAATATTCAAGTTAGTGTGAAAGGTGAAAATAAAGAGGTCACTTATTTAAGAGGCGATGTATTACCTATTAATACCGAGATAACGGAAACCCTAAGCGGCTTTTTTGATATGGCTGGCAACCCAATGAACACCTATACAATTTCATTTAAAACTGGGGCCGTATTTGATAATAGCGATCCGCAAATTGTCGCTAGCTCACCTCAAAGCGGCTCCGAAAACGTACCAACAAATGCTATTGTTGAGGTGAAAATAAGTAAGCCTATTGATATGTTGAGTGTTAGTGATAACACATTCTATATATTCGAACAATTTGGTCAGTACAAACAATTGGGTGCGAATATATCATTAAATCCTGATCGTACATCTTTAAGTCTCATTCCGCTGGAACCTCTTGAGCCGAATAGTATTTATGAAGTTAGATTGAGCTATCAAGATCTATATGGAAATGCGCAAAGTACAAACTGGGGTTTTAAAACCGGTCAGTCGGTTGACAGTACTGCTCCGCAGGTTGATCAAACTGGCATCGTTGAGGGCCAGTCTTCTGTTCCACTGAACGCTCATATTCGGGTGCACGTCAATGAAGCTATCGCCAACTTTAACTTGGATCAAATTGTTCTGGTGGCTGATGATGTTCCGGTTATTACAAGTAAATATCTTTCCTATGATCAACAGATGATTACTTTAACACCGACATCACTATTATCGCCCAATACAGCACACACCTTAAAAGTCATTGGTATCCAAGATCTAGGTGGGAATAGCATTTTACCGAGTGAGCTTCACTTTACGACGGGAAATAAAATTGAACCTTCAGATGGCTGTTCGATAAAGGAAATAACGCCAACGCCTGGGTCGGTCAATGTTCCTTTAGCTTCAGCTATTGAAGTAAATATTGATCAGACCATTGACTTTGCAAACATGAATACGATGAGGCTTAGGGGTGGCGGAGACGAGGTTTCTGGAAAATATAGTATATCCACCGATAGAAAGCGGCTTTTATGGACGCCTGTAGCGCCTCTTATGCCGCTGACGGACTATCACTTTTCGGTTTATGACAGCAGTATTTCCTGCTTATCCGGTGGCAGTCATTTATATGAAGACACCTATTTTAAAACTGCTGCTCAGTGAAGAGGAGAAAAACTATGAAAAGAATTAGCGTTATTGTCGTCGGATTTTTTATTGCAGGGTTAGTGGTATTTTTTTTGCTGTCAAAACCATCGGATAAATTGCATAAGAATGCAAGCAGTACTGACAATAGTTCAATCCAGAATGAATTGACGCGAAAGGCCAAACCAATAGGTATGAAAAATACCGAAGAAAATTTGGTCTCTAGCCAAGAGTTAATTGCTTTAAAAGAACGAGCAAAAACAGCGCAGAAGGAACTTGATCTTTTAGCTGTTGAGTTCAACAAAAGCTTAGCAAATGAAAACGAAAAGAAGAAAATTCAAGAAAAATATGTTTTACAAACTCAAGAATACAATAAACTGGTATTACAAATAGTACGTCAAGCCAAACTTGCTGAGCAGGAAAATAGAAATTGAAATTGTTGATTTTTCGAATGGCAACAATTGGTGTCTTCTTGCTTTCTATTGTCGCCAGTCTATGTGAAGGCAGTACGAAGCCAATTCCTAGCTACAAAGTTCACTCTGATTTTCTATTGGAGTCGTGGAAGCCTAACGCACCAATTTTAGTTATATTTAAAGATCCATTTTGCCCCTATTGCCTCCAAGCGCTGAAACGTAGGGATGAATTAAAGGCTTATAATGCTTTCCTTTTTTGGTATCCCATATTTGGTGAACGTAGTGAAAATAGGGTAAGAGAATTTTTTAAGTGCGCTAGTCCAGTCTCTGAGCAAGTTATCTCTGCCGTTATCAATAATACGTCACCTGAATGTAAGGGTGCGGAAAAAGCACACCTTATAGACTTAAATCGTAAAATGTTTGAAGCCTATTCGCCGGACGGGGTTCCCTCATATTATTTGGGTGAACGGAAAATATCGCTAGGCGAATTAAAAGGTCTGCAAAAGAAAAATGAATCGATGAGCCCAACAGTAAGTTTATCTTGGGATCGCTACCATCTTAATCAGGTGGCTCAAAATGATTCCCAATTAGCTAAAATTGCAGTCATTTTGCCAATTAAATTTAATGAATATGATGAGCTACAAGCTTTACTAAAACATAATACACGCTATACGTGGTATTTATTTTCAGCGGATTCAAACAATTCTTATGATAGCTTTTGTAGGAGCTTAAATGGGGGTTGTGGTAAAAGTTCGATAGTCAAATATCGAGAATCTACAGAAGAGCTGAGTCTCTTATATGGATTAGATTTTAACACTTTGACTGAACCACAATTTATTCTTAATGGACGGTTGTTGTCAGATAGTGAAACAGAAAAATATTTAATATCGCAATAGTAAATGATTGTGAGCCTTAATAATTTTTTGTTTATGGTATTTTCGTCATTCTAAATATAGAAAAAATAGGTAAATGGTCTGAGCTTTTTGTTTTTAGGGAATGCTAATGCTCAAGAGCCTGATAGTCCGCTTTGGAGTGAGAAGTGGGGATGACAATATAATCGTGACCGTCCGGTTATGGCCGAAGGTGTCGAAACTTAAATTTTCACCTGAAATTTTGACTATATTTGTGCGAGTGGGCACTTTGTGCCCATGGCGGACCTGGATCGACTAGGAACCGAAAATTCTAGTGCCCATTATTTTAAGTTGAATTTGCGATCGTTTATCAAATTGATTACATTTCTAAAATCACATGATACTAGTTGAAATCGAATGGGAAGGTATTTGGAATAGCTTGTGTCTATTATGCCCCCCTTATCTAAGAAAATTAGCTAGCTGGCAACCTCCCATTTAGGTGTTCGAGTTCTTATGGATAGAAAACAAATACTGGATCTAATAATAAGTATTTTTAGGCCAACCATCGCAAAAGCATTGAGTTATCCACTTTTGATGGCAGGACTGAGCATATTATGTCAACCCCTTTGGTTGGATGTTCTTAATTTGCTTCTATCTACTCAAAATATGTATCCGGCGATAAAGGGACCTATCTCACATACTGATGAGTATATCGGATGGATCCTACTTGCAGGAAGCCTATTGATTTTTGGTGTGGAAGTTTGGCGTTTAGATAGAGCCAATCGTGTGCAAAATAAAGATGAGATTATAAATGCTGTTAACAACCTTCCGTTAGCTACTGTAGATTTGGTTCTCCAGGGAATAAGCCGTAACAGTTTTCCAGCGGCAAGTATCATCGATGATAGAATCATTCAACTGAGTTCTGAAATTAAAAAATTGCGCTTCTTCGGAAATTTTCCTACTGAAGAAAAAGCAATTCAATTATCAAATAGTATTTTAAATGGGGAGTTAACAGGAGGGACTTCAACTGTTAAAGCCGTTGCGCTTGCTCAATGTGCAAGATACAGATCGATAAATGAAGATGTTGTACATGCAAAAAAATGTCTAACGGAATCAAAAAATATTATTTCTACACCAGAGGCTACAATTGCTGAGGCTTTTATACTAGCTGCGGAATTTGAATTTGAAAATGCTATTAAACATCTATCCGCTCACAATAGCCCATTATTCTATTCCGCAATTCTTATGTTGCGAGCGCGGTGGAGCGGGCAGCAATCAGCACTTGATTGGTTTAATAGCTCTCAGCTTACTGTTGATCAACTTGATGAAGATGGCAAGACAGTATATGTCCAGTGCCTTATCGGTGTGGGTCATTGGGAGCGTGCGCTGGAGGTCGCGGACGAAATGTATGATCCCGAGCTGGAAAAATCTCCAGCTTTGTTACAGCTGTTAGCATTCACTTTTTTAACCAATGCAATTAAAGATGTTGCCCTGAGAGAAATCGTTTTAAGGCATATTCCATTTGCTGCGGATAGATTTCCTCTTGCTGACGATACAAATTCGATTAACTTGAGATCCAAAGCTATTAGATTTTTCGTGATGTGTAAGGATGCTGCAAATAAACTCGAGTTTTCATCCGTTGCAAAGCGTGCCGATGATTATGTGTTATGGTTGGAATTAAGGGATTCAAGTACTTCGGCTTCGGCTAAGGCCCGCCTTGAAGAAAGTTTTGCTACTTCGTCTGTCAATTCGCTATCTAGGCTCCCTATTGCGTTTGCATTTGGTGTTGAACTGGATTATGACAAAATTGAAATCGAGGTCAATAGACAAACTATTTTGCATGGAATTGATCAGCCTGAGTTAAGTCTCGCTAGGTTCGTTCTTACTTTTACCAGAGGGGAGGCATCATTAATAGTTGATTACATTCGTGTTCATCGAAAACAGCTGCAAGTGTCTGTTGATAAATTAACTTTGGCCATGCTAGAGATTGAAGCGCTAGCTAAATCCGGCTTGGTTCAAGATGCTGAAGACTTGCTGAAAGAGCTGGAAAGTTCAGGTGAACTAGGAGATGAGCTTACAAACATCAAATCCATTATTGAAGTGGAAAAAGGTAAAGATCCTATCGCTCTGGCGATAGATAAGTTTCTACAATCTAATAAAACTAACGACTTGTCTGAGTTGGTAGATCTGCTTGCGATATCCAAACTCAAAGAGAAATACCATTTTTACGCTGAAAAATTATTTCATTCAACCAAAACTGAATTTGCGGCTGTCCATTTAGCCAATGCAAAGTCAATTCTTAATATGTTCCCAGATTTACATGGCTTTTTGGTCGAAAATTCAGATCTTTTGCGTATCAGTGTGGCGTTGCAGTTTCATTGGGCTTGGTCACTGTTCAGAAAGGGCGATTTAGCAAATGCAAATGAACAATTAAAATCATTAAAATTATTGAATCGATTTGATTTAGACACTGAGAGCTTGGAGATACAAATATCAATTTACAGTGGAAGCTGGGAATCACTAAGTATTTTAATTGAAAAAAGCTGGGGCAATCGGGAACGACTTAGCGCAAAAAAAATGATACAAATGGCGCATTTGGCAAAAATAATATTACCAGGGAGAGCAACGCAAATTTTAGAGTACATAACGAATAAAAACTCTGAAGACCCACAAATTTTAGCTTCCGCATACTTTACCGCTACATCAATGGGACAAGAAGACAATTCACAGGCCGGCAATTGGCTGAACAAAGCCGTTCTATTATCTGGTGAGGATGGTCCTCTGATGAGAGCTTCATTTCAAGATCTTGTTGAGATGATTAGTTCGAATCGTGAGCAAAATAGGAAGATAATAGGAATGTATGAAAGTGGGAGCGCTCCGTTATTTATGATTGCTGAGCATTTGAATAAATCCTTGTCTGACTTCCTATTAATTAGACTCTTTGAAAATAATAAGTGTACAGACATAAGGGATAAAATTGCTGTGCCGATATTTTCGGGCTCCCGCGAGATAAAAATTATTCAAGGTGACAGGATAGTAATGGATGCTTCAAGTGCATTGGTTTTAAGTTCCGTGAATTTGCTGGATCTATTTATTGATCAATTCGAAAAAATATATATTCCTCTCTCGCTTATTCGATGGCTTTATGATGAAAAGCAAAAGGTTGGCTACCATCAGCCGAGTCAAATTGCAAAAGCCATTCTGTTTGAAGGTTATATAACAGACGGTTTGATTACCGTAATAGAACAAAAAAATATCGATAGTCCGGATCTAGCGCTAAACGTAGGTGACGAACTAGCGTTTCTTCTAGAGCACGCAAAAAAAGAATCCAGCGCTGCAAAGCAAGTTTTGGTTTCATGCTCTTATCCTGTTTATAAAGTTGATTCTTTTTTGGAGCAAACAGTCAACTTGAGTGACTTTAATGGCGTTCTGATTTCATGCACCACACTCGTTAATAAATTAAACGATACCGGAGCAATTACCAATGATGAATATAGGAAAGCGATAGATTATCTGTCAGAACGTGATAAAGAGTGGCCTGAAAAAAATGTAATTACGAACGGGGCTTTAATAATTTTAGATTACACTTCAATTTCCCATCTGATGCATGTTGGCCTTATTGATCGATTCAAACTAGCCGGAGTAAGAATTGGCGTTCATAAGGCTGAATATTTAACGTTTCAAAGATTAAGGAAATATGAATCCTCAATCTTGAAGGCAGACGAACATATAGAGAAAATTCGTCGCAGTCTCTCTCACGGCCTTGATGTGGGAAAGGTAGCTTTCGCGGAAATGCAACTATCCGAATTCAACATGAAAAGTAATACTCATAGAGACGTACATCCTACGGAAGAGATATTACGTGTTTCGAATGATTGTCACGCGGTGTTAATGGACGATAGATACTTTAATCAACATGAATTTATTTCTATCAATGACAACAAGCTTCCGATTTATAGTACGTTGGATTTCATTCACACAATTAGTCTAAAGAAAGCCATTAGCAATGAAAAAAAATATAACCTTATAACTACGTTAAGAGAGCATGGTTTTGGATTTATCTCCGTAACGGAAGATGAATTAATTTTCTTTCTAAAGCAGTCCAATATCGTTAATGGGGAATTGCAATTACCGAAAGAATTGAAAATATTAAAAAATAACCTTTCATTATGGAAAGTTAGCTCATTGATCAGCATTCCACGAGACATCGCTTGGCTTATTAACACATCAAGATCCATTCTAGGTGCATTAAAAAAGCAATGGGCCGATGACGCTATTATTGAATTAAGTCGAGCCAGGTCTGACTGGCTTTTTGAGTTGCTAGATTATAAAGGATGGGCCCATTTCTATACTTACAAAGGACTAGATGGCATTGCACATATCGGAGATGTGCAAGAAATAAGTGAACTATTACTTGCCCCATCTGATATTTCTAGAGAAGTTAGGTTGCAGTATCAGAGCTGGGTTGATGAAAATGTACTATTGCCGCTAAAAGGGAAAGATCCTGTAAGCTTTAATGGCTTAATCGAATCCGTTAAGATAAGCGCTAGTAGCGTGTTAAGTGAAATTGTTTAGGGAAAGAAATTATGCCTAATTTCAAAACTAAGGAAATAGCTCTACATCAGATTTTAAAATTATTTCCGCAAACTCTTGCACAAGAGATATATCTAGACACAGATTATCTGCGTGCAAATGAAATTCATTTGGACGTGGATGTATCGTTTAACAATCATAGCGCAGATTTTTCTCGCTCCAGTTTATTTGATGCGGCTCGCCAAGCTTATACTTCAACTGATTTGAGCAGTTGTGTCAAAGATCATAAAGGCAATGAATGGAATGTGTTGATTCTTGATGATGGATCGACTGTTCTATTAAAAAGTGAGCGCGGTGATTTCAGAGTAGATAGCCTTTGGCCACTCAATAGTGATACGAAAAAGAGACTTGAAGTATACAAGAATCTTTCTATTGAACGAAGCTTCAATGATGACGAGACTAGTAAATGGATAAACGTTTTGAATTCTGCATCGATATCTGACCTTGACGTTTTTGATGTAGTAAATGATCTTAACAATACCCCGCAATTTATCGCAAAACGGTACTTTCAAGATACAAGCAGTAACGCAATAGATATTCAATGTATTGTACCGCAAAACATTGAATACTATGAAAGATTGATTGGGCGGTATGTCGGCGCAGAAAATATAAACGAGTACTCAGTTCAAGAGCTACGAATTCATTTTAATAGCAGACATTTCGAGAGAAATTTGAGGCCGGCCCTTTTGCTTGCGTCACACCCTTCATTTTCACATTCGATTTCAAATTACATCAGCGATGAAAATGAATTTCGCTCTTTGGTTGCCCTTGGCATCCATGATCCAATTTCTTCAATCTGCATGATTGAGATCGGGATAAATCGATTTCTTCCATCTTGTGAGTCTTTAATTGAAGAACTAATTACGTCTTTGTATTCAGCCAAAGGAGTAGCTGCAATCACAAATCTCAGCGCCCTTGCTCTTTATATAGATGGCGAACTTTCAAGATTGAAAATACTTAATGATAAGCCGCCCTTTTATCGAAGACTAGCCTCTTTCACGCAAGCGTCCTTGCTTTTAAAAGAGGGATTGGAGCTTGACTTAGACCCCGCTGAACTTGAAGCATGGGCTAATGATCAACGAGGAATGTTATTTTATTGTCAAACGTTCCTCGACTTAAGGAAAGAGCCTCGCTGGTTACCAGGGTACGTAATTTCAGATCAATTAAAGAATGAGTATCTTGGACGAGTGTTTAATGCATGTAACGCTCAGCCTTCTTCATCGTTTTGCGTCTCAATATTAGATCGGCTATCGAAAGAAAATCTTATCAATGTAAATGCTTTTTTGTCAGGACCACTGGAAGGTAATATCAATCCTATCAGTCCACCCAACTTAATAAGTAGCGAACTGGAAAAAAAGCTAAGCGAAGGAGATTCAAATTCATTTGCTGCATTAAGTTTTACTGCCAGATTTTGGAATATTGATGAAAAACACACCGAAAAAGCTGTAGAGCTACTTCAAAAGGCAAAACACCAATTAAATAGCTCAGATGACAAAGATTCTATATCAAATGTTCTAACTGGACTTTCTTTAGTTGCAAGTGCCGGAAGGAATCAAAACTTAGCAAAGTCGGTATTAGTTCTAACGAGAACATATAGGGCTTACCTGAATGTAAACTCCGACCCTCGACACATCATGGCTATAGGTATGATTGCGGGTGCGGCGCATACTGAACTGTCAGAGTGGGCAACATTTATTGGTAGTTGGTTTAATGAATTGGTGTATCTTCCGCTTGAACCTTTGGCCATATCTAATTTGAAGGCAATGCTAGAGCAACTCTGCATATTGGAACCATTTTTGTACTATACATGTGGCAAGCAATTGGAAATATTACGCAACCTAGAAGATTTATAACTACAATTATAAGTAAATGTGCATGTAGGAAATTAGCAAGTTAAAAAAATATGCGCCGAATGTTGAATAGAAATTATCGTCCGCTTTCAGTCGGTTTCAACTTCTTTTTAAATAATATGCCATATAATGAAATATCACTACGTCGGAATAAATTAAGGAAGACACCATGTCGGAACCAAAACGAATAGCACTTCTAATCGACTGCGATAATGTAAGTCACAACTCAATAGAGGGGGTCTTGGCAGAACTGGCGAAATATGGAGTAGTAAATGTAAGGCATGCTCATGGTGACTGGAATAACCCATCTATGATCGGTTGGGTAGAAAAGCTTCATCCGAATGCGATCAGACCAATGCAACAATTTGCTTATACTAAAGGGAAAAACGCTACTGATTCGGCAATGATTATAGACGCAATGGATTTGCTCTATAGTAAAAATGTCGATGCGTTTGCCTTGATGACTAGCGACAGTGATTTTACTCCTTTGGTTCTAAGGATACTTGAAAGTGGATTGCCGGTTTATGGTTTTGGTGAAAATAAGACGCCACAACCATTTGTCGATTCTTGCTCCCCTTTTATTTATATAGAAAACTTAATACCTGAGCCTGACAGCAAATCAGAAAAAGCAGATAGTCCGCTGCCGTCTACTAAGAAAAATAGAAATGACTTAAGAAAGGATTCCCACCTTGTGAAGCAATTACGGCTGGCCGCTGAGCAGAGTTCCGGAGATGATGGTTGGTCTTACATGGGGCAAGTTGCTAAATATATATCTAACAATAGTTCGTTCTCACCTTTAAATTATGGCTATGCCAAATTAAGTGATTTAATAAAGGCGTCTGAGCTATTTGAAATTGATATGAGAAGCAATGGCTCAGCAATGTATATCAAAGATGCTCGTAAATAAAGTCTAGATCGAACATCCGCTAGTGGCCGTAATTCAATGTAATTAACAATGAGCATTTCAACGTAATTAGCTCTATTGTGCCCAATTCACGACGATAAGCATGAATAAAAATATGTCCTTGAAGCGTTGTTTTAGAGAACCAATTCCTGAAATATTTGATGCTGCGCGTAATTTGGATGCTGCTGTTTCCGCTCATCTTACCGGTCAAACCAATCTTGCTAATGAATTATTTTCATTGGCAAATGACCCCAAAGTTTGGGAGTGGACAGATTCTATTTGGGGGAAAAGAGGTTTGTACGTAACAGTAAATAAAATCCCAAACAGAACCACCACCAACAGAATTCCGTCTCGCATGCCAACAGCAATTCAAAAATCTGAATTACACAAAAGAGACGGTTATCATTGTCGTTATTGCGGCATACCAGTAATTCGTGCAGACATTAGAAAGAAACTGAAAAAGATTTATCCTGAATCAGTTGTGTGGGAAAAAACCAATGCATCGCAACATGCTGCATTTCAATGCATGTGGGCTCAGTATGACCACGTTGTTCCACATTCATACGGTGGAACCAATGAGCTTGAAAACCTTGTTGTGTCATGCGCAGCCTGCAATTTTGGTAAAATGGAATATTCTCTTGAAGAACTCGGTATAGTTGATCCCAGAAATTTTCCCATCGTCCAATCATTGTGGGACGGTCTTGAGAGGGTAAACCTCTAACAAACGACTGCGGTAAATATCACCGGGTTTTTGCCCTGCTAGGCAATAGCTTGAAGGTCCGGTTTTGGCCGAAGGTGACAAAAAGACAAGTATCTAAAAGGCTTTCCGTCTGATCTCAAAATGGTAGAGCATTGCGAAATTCAGATAATCGCAATGCTCCCTTTGGTTATCTTTCTGCTGATTTAATGTGATCCGACCACCACTGCATCATGCCTCTACGCTGATCCAAATAGAGCGCGCGATTGTAAGTTCCGCGAATAGTATTTTCATCGGCGTGTGCAAGAGCTGCTTCAATCCAATCGGGATTAAATTCATTTTCATTTAAAATCGTTGATGCTAATGAACGTAAACCATGCGCAACGAGTCTTCCCTCAAATCCCATTCGTCTGATTGCCATATTCGCGGTTTGTGGACTCATGTGTTCCAGAGGTTTTTTTACATTTGGAAAAATGTGTTGTCTGTGGCCTGAATATTTATGCATATACTCCAAAAGCGAAATTATTTGTGTAGTTAGCGGGACAACATGTTTGCGCCGCATTTTCATTCGTTCCGCTGATATTTCCCATAGCTTTTCTTCAAAGTTAATTTCACTCCATAGAGCGCCAGCCGCTTCTGATGGACGCGCCATTGTATGTAGCTGGAATTCTATTAAGCAGCGTGTCGGCGTATAGAGATTGGCAAGCCTTAGGGCTTGTAATAAATGTGGCAATTCTTTAGGCATTAACGTGGGCAGTGAAATTTTTTGGGGTAGGGGAAAAGCGACTTTAATTCCTGCAATTGGGTTGTGGGATATAAGCCCGGTATTTGTCGCAAAAACCATAATTTCATTTAGTCGCTGGCAAATACGTTTTACCATTTCTAAAGCACCTTTTAAGTGAAGGTGTTTTAGTATCTCTATGGTTTCAGGTGCATTAATTTCAGAGATTGGAGTCGTGCCCAACTTTGGGAAAATGTGTTTTTCCAGAGATCGCCAAATATCATCAGCATAATCGGGCGTCACTCTGGTCTTTTTAATTTCAAGCCAGTTTTCTGCTACAGCTCTTAGTGTTGTGTTCAGTCGCAGCTGTTCATTCCTTTTTATCTCTTGTTTATTGCGTTGTGGATCAATATTTTTAGCGAGTAATTTTCGTAGCTCAGAGGCTTTATCCCTGGCGTCGAGCAGGCCCATTTGCGGGAATGTGCCTAATGATAAGGTGATTCTTTGGCTGGTAACCAAGTGGCTATATTTGAAAATAAACGTTTTTGTCCCGGTGGGGCGAACAATGAGATAGAGCCCATTGCCATCGGAGAGTGTGTAGTTGGTACCCTTGGATTTCGCATTTTTGATTTCAGTAACGGTTAATGCTAAGCATCGTTTTGCCATGGTAGAGCCTCAAAGTGTGCAATCTAACTACTTATAAAATAAAGGAAATTTGACTGTCAAACGGCGTAGTAATACGGTCCTATTCGGACTAATTAGCAGGTGCAGCCAGATACAATTGAATGAATGGCGTGCATGAGTTTGTGAGGGTATTAAGGCGGATGTAATTCGACGGGATGTTGCAGCAGAAGGCTGAAACCCTTGCTGTTACTGGCTTTGAGGGCTGTTTTGTACACTCGGATTTGAGTACTTTGTCGCCGAGTATACAACGAGTGTACAAAAGCGACCGGCTGTACCCGTTTCAATACGGACTCATTCGGGCATAAAAAAAGCCCCAAGGCTTTGAAACCTAAGGGCTTTTTAATGTTATTCGGACTCAATTGAATTGATCCGAAAGTGTTTTTGGTGGAGGCGGGGGGAGTTGAACCCCCGTCCGCCAGCACTCCATCCGCGGCTCTACATGTTTAGGTCCGTTTATTGATTTAACTCATATCAGCCCAACAGGCAGGACGATACAAGCGATCCTGTAGAGTTTTAGCAGCGCCGCACCAGGCTTACTTTGCTGCGATCCAGTTCTGTATGACGGGCTTTAACGCGGTACTGGCACCTTGTTAGAGACCGTTAGCAGCGATTAAGCTGCTAAAGCGTAAGAATCGTCGTTTGCGACTATTCAAGTACAGCTTTGGATTAACGTGATTGGCTGTCATCACGACATGCACCTTGGGCTTTGTTACCAGCGTCGAATCCATAACGCCCCCGATCGCTTAACTTAGAGCTCTTCTTGCGAAGGCTACTCATGGGTCAGCGAGTGGGGCTATTGTAGGGAGTTAGCGGGTGAGAGTCACGAGTATTTTTAGGCTAAAAACTGCTCAGCTTATACGCTCAGGTATTTTTGCACTAAATCTTCGTTTAAATCTGCAATGGGGCCGGTGGCAACTACGCTGCCTTTTTCCATAATAAAAAAATCATCGGCCACGCGGCGCGCGAATGGCAATTTTTGTTCAACCAACAATACGGTGAGGCCAAGCTCGCGGTTGAGTTTGCGGATCACATCGCCAATGTCGCGCACTATGTTGGGTTGAATGCCTTCGGTGGGTTCGTCCAGAATTAATAATTTAGGGTCGAGCACTAGCGCGCGGCCAATGGCGAGTTGTTGCTGTTGCCCGCCCGATAAATCTCCGCCACGGCGATTTTTCATCTCTTTTAATACGGGGAACAATTCGTAAATTTGCGGTGGAATAGATTTAGCTTTGTCTTTGCGCGCTCCCAGCGAAATTTTTAAATTTTCTTCCACCGTTAAGAGCGGGAAAATTTCGCGGCCTTGGGGTACAAAACCAATACCAGAGCGAGCACGCGCTTCGGTAGAAAATTTGTTGATGGTTTCGTCGTTAAAATCTATTACGCCATCGCGCACCGGCAGTATTCCGGTAATGCATTTTAAGAGCGTTGTTTTACCTACACCGTTGCGGCCAATTAAGCAGCCGCAGGTGCCTTCTTTTAAGTTGAGCGACAAGTCCCACAAAATATGGCTTTGGCCGTAGTATTGATTGATGTTTTTAATTTTAAGCACGCTGATTATTCTCCCACTCTGTTATTCGCCCAAATAGACTTCAATGACTTTTGGATCATTTTGAACTTGATCCATGGTGCCTTCGGTCAGTACAGAGCCTTGGTGCAATACGGTGACCTTGCGCGCAATAGAGCGCACAAATTTCATGTCGTGCTCCACCACAATGACGGAATGTTTGCCTGCAAGTGATAACAAAAGCTCGGCGGTTTTTTCGGTTTCTTCACCGGTCATGCCTGCTACGGGTTCGTCAACGAGTAGAACACGTGGGCTTTGCATTAGCAGCATGCCAATTTCTAACCATTGTTTTTGCCCGTGCGATAAAGCGCCCGCGTTGTTGTGGCGCAATTCTTTTAGGCCAATTTGTACGAGCACTTCGTCAATGCGGAATCTTTGTTCGCCAGTTAAAACTTTGGTGAGCGTCCACCAAACCGCTTTGTTGGATGCGGTAGCCAGCTCCAAATTTTCATACACGGTGAGTGCTTCAAAAATAGTGGGCTTTTGGAATTTACGGCCAATACCGCCGCGTGCGATTTGATGTTCCGATAACTCCAGTAAATTAATTTGCTGGCCAAAATAAACGCTACCGGCATCGGGTTTGGTTTTGCCGGTAATTACATCCATCATGGTGGTTTTGCCAGCGCCGTTAGGCCCAATAATGCAACGCAACTCACCATCATCTACATAGAGGTTAAGGTTGTTGAGTGCGCGAAAGCCATCAAAGCTAACGGTAATACCTTCTACATAGAGAATGGTTTTTTTACTGGTATCTAAGGGCGCACCAAAGTTATCGACATCTTTACCAAACCCAGTAGGGGCGTTACTAAAATCTGGGTCTTTAACCGGTAGCGCTTGTTTTGCTTGAGCAAGAATATTCATTATTTTTCCTCCGCTAACAATTTGCCGGATTCTGTTTTGTCTGCTTCTGGTTCTTCACTTGCGGATTGGTGTGCAGATTCAGATTTTTTGCCTTTGCCGAATAAGCCCACAATGCCTTTCGGTAAAACCAAGGTGACTATCACGAAGAGTGCGCCCAATGCGAATAGCCACGTCTCTGGCGAGTAGGAGGTGAAAATGGTTTTGCCGTAGTTGACGGTAAATGCGCCGACGACTGCGCCATATAATGTGCCGCGCCCGCCCGTTGCAACCCACACAACTAATTCAATGGAGTTGAGTGGTGAGAATTCACCGGGGTTAATAATGCCCACTTGCGGAACGTAAAGTGCACCGGCAATTCCTGCGAGTACGGAGGAGAAAACAAAAATCCACAGTTTGTAAGATTCCACTTTGTAACCGCAAAAACGCGTGCGGCTTTCAGCATCGCGAATGGAAACAACAATGCGCCCAAAACGTGATGTCACTATATAGCGGCAGGCGAGGTAGGCAATAAACAAAGCAATGCCAGAACAGATAAACAGTGCAACGCGCGTGGTATCTGCAGAGATTGGGAACCCAAGGATATCTTTGAAATCTGTTAAACCGTTATTGCCGCCAAAACCCATTTCGTTGCGGAAGAAGGCGAGCATTAATGCGTAGGTTAAAGCTTGGGTAATAATTGAAAAGTAAACGCCCGTTACGCGTGAGCGGAAGGCAAGCCAACCGAATACAAACGCGAGTAGCCCCGGCACTAACACAACCATTAAGAGTGCAAAGCCAAATGAATCAAACCCGTGCCAGTACCAAGGCAAATGATCCCAGTTCAAGAACACCATAAAGTCGGGCAGCTCTGGGTTACCGTATTGTCCACGCGCGCCTATTTGACGCATAAGGTACATGCCCATGGCGTAACCGCCCAGCGAGAAAAACGCGCCTTGGCCGAGCGATAAAATACCGCAGTAACCCCAAATCAAATCAACCGATAAAGCGAGCAGGGCGTAGCACAAAAATTTGCCAAGCAATGTCACCGTGAAGGTGGAGAGGTGCAAGGGCGATGACGCGGGTACCGCGAGATTTAAAATGGGCACCACCACCAACATTAGTGCGATAAGCGCAAGCACAATTGCACCACCACGATCATTTAACAGTAAGCGTTTTGTTAGCATAAGTTTTCTCGTAACTCTATGACTGGGGAGTCGTCATCCTCGCGTAGCGGGGATCCAGCTTTTCGTCAACAGCTTTTAACCGCTGGCGCGCCAGCCCGGTGGATCCCCGCTTCGCGAGGATGACGACTCCCAGGTAAAGAAATTTAATTTATCGTAAATTGCAAGGTAACCTAAAAGGTTAATCCGCTGCGGCACGACCCTTTTGCGGGAACATGCCTTTGGGTTTTTTCTGAATAAACAGAATCAATAAAATTAATACCAGCACTTTTGCGAGCACCGCGCCTGCATAGGGTTCCAGGAATTTGTTGATAATGCCCAAGCCCATTGCACTCACCAGTGTTCCCCACAAATTACCCACGCCGCCGAACACCACCACCATAAAGGAATCGATAATGTAGGCTTGGCCTAGGTTTGGCCCAACGTTGGTTAATTGTGAAAGCGCAACACCCGCAACACCGGCAATGCCAGAACCTAAACCGAAGGTCAGTGCATCAACCCAGCTTGCGCGTACGCCAACAGCACGCGCCATGGTTCTGTTTTGCGAAACCGCACGAACTTTTAAACCGAGTGACGTTTTTTTCAAAATAAGCTGCAACAAAATAAAGACGAGCACGCCAAAAATTAAAATGTACAAGCGGTTATAGGTAATAGATAAAACAGGGTTGATCACCATTGAGCCGCTCATCCACTCCGGTAAGCTCACTGCACGGTTGAGCGGGGTGAAAATGCTCCGCGCTGCTTGTTGCAAAATTAAGCTCAAGCCAAATGTTGCGAGCAAAGTTTCCAAAGGTCTACCGTATAAAAAGCGAATGACGCCGCGTTCAATGGCAACACCAACTGCACCCGCGACTAAGAACGCCGTGGGAACCGCAATTAATAAGCTATACGCAATATGGTTGGGGAATATTTGTTGAATCACCCAGGTGGTGTAAGCACCAATCATCATTAGTTCGCCGTGGGCCATGTTAATCACGCCCATAACACCGAAGGTGATGGCAAGGCCTATGGCAGAAAGAAGCAGCACTGAGCCTAAACTCAAACCGAAGAAAACGTTTTCTGCAAAGCGATAGTAGCCGATGCTATTTTCAATGGATTTGAGCGCTGAAATCGCGGTGTTGCGAACGGCTTCGCTTTCGTCGCTAGTAGAGGTTTCAGTGAGCGCGCTGCGCGCTTCGGGTTCTAATGAGCCGCGTAATTTATCCACAGCGGTCATGCGGGTTTTTTCTTCGGGAGCTTTTAACTGGAACAAGGCTATAGCGATGTTCATTGATGACTTGATGGTTTTGTTTTGTTCAGTTTGAACTTTTTCAACCAAAATGGCGGCGCTGTCTTCGTCCAGCCCGTCTGCCAGTAAACGTTTTACCGCCGTTAAGCGAACTGACTCATCTTCGCTGCCTAGATTTAATTGTGCCAACAAGCTACGCAATTGGTTGCGCAAGCTATTATTGACGGGAATTTTTTTGAAATTGCTAATGTCGTTGCTAATGGCGCTTTGGCTAATGGCATCAAAGAAGTTGCTGGTTTCATTTTTTACCGCAACTTTATTAAGTGTTGAATCAAAATACAAATTGCCTTGTTCGAGCGCGGCAATCACGTTGGTGCTACGCGGATCTTTCAATGCGGCTAATTGTTTTACGGTTTCTGCTCGCTCAGACAAGCTACCTGTCGCCAACTGCTGCACCAGTGCGGCAAAATCAGTTGGGGTTTGTGCCGCTGCAGCATCTTCTGTTTGCGCAAAGCTTGGAATGGCTGTGCACACTAGCAGCGTGGCAATAGCGAACCTAAAAAAACGTGAGAGAACCATCATCATGTCGTGCCCAATAAATACGTGCAAAAAATTACAGTAAAACGAATTTGGAAATATTCCTCCTCACCGAAGTGAGGAGGAAATTGCTATTACTTAGCTGCAGCACCTAAACATTTTTTGGTTTTGGTGTTGTAGTTACCGCACTTCAAGGTAATCCAATCAGATTCCAAATCTTTGCTGCCTTCCAAGTAATCAGACCATGCATCGCCTGCTACTAATGGAGTTGAAGATACAGTCAGGAATTGGCCGTCTTCTTGGATTTCACCAATTAACACTGGCTTGGTGATGTGGTGGTTTGGCAACATTTTGCTTACGCCGCCGGTCAAGTTTGGTTGCTCAAGACCAATAATGGCTTCAGTTACTTTGTTGGTATCAGTAGTGCCAGCTTTTTGAACAGCTTTAACCCACATATTGAAACCAATGTAAGTTGCTTCCATTGGGTCGTTAGTAACGCGTTTTGGATTTTTGATGTAGGCTTTCCATTTTGCGATGAACTCTTTGTTAGCTGCTGATTCGCTGCTCATGAAGTAGTTCCACGCGGCCAAGTGACCAACCAATGGTTTTGCATCCAAGCCAGAAAGTTCTTCTTCACCTACAGAGAATGCAACAACTGGAATATCAGCAGCGCTGATTTTTTGGTTGCCCAATTCGCGGTAGAAAGGAACGTTAGCGTCACCGTTGATGGTAGAAACCACAGCGGTTTTCTTGCCTGCGCTACCGAAGCGTTTAATGTCAGCTACGATGTTTTGCCAATCAGAATGACCGAAAGGTGTGTAGTTGATCATGATGTCTTCTTGTTTAACGCCTTTTGATTTCAAGTAGGCTTCAAGAATTTTGTTGGTGGTACGTGGGTAAACGTAGTCAGTACCTGCAAGTACCCAACGTTTTACCTTGCCTTCTTTCATCAAGTAATCAACAGCTGGGATTGCTTGTTGGTTTGGTGCAGCACCGGTGTAAAACACGTTTTTAGAAGATTCTTCACCTTCGTATTGCACTGGGTAGAACAGAATGCCGTTCAGTTCTTCTACAACAGGCAGAACAGATTTACGTGATACAGAAGTCCAGCAACCGAAAATGGCGGCTACTTTATCTTTCTCTAACAGCTCACGAGTTTTTTCTGCGAACAATGGCCAGTTTGACGCTGGGTCAACAACTACAGGCTCCAGTTTCTTGCCGAGCAAACCACCTTTTTTGTTTTGCTCTTCAATTAACATCAAGACTGTGTCTTTCAGCGTGGTTTCTGAAATTGCCATAGTGCCTGACAGCGAATGCAATACACCGACTTTAATGGTGTCTGCTGCGTATGCACTGAATGATGCGATGCTTAAGCCGGCGGCGATACCGAGTGCCCCGACATGTTTTGCTATTGATTTCAGCTTCATGGGTCTATCTCCGATTTTATTGCTCAGTAGGTTAGGTTTTACAACATCTTTTTTGAGTTAATATTTCACTCGTTTGCTTCCGGTACGGCTAGCGACTAATCGCCTTCTAGTTGTAAGCAACAACTCTTTCTTCCCTGTGCGACCATTTGGTCGTTTGTTGCTATTTGTTTAAAACAAATTCTCGTCGTTGGCTTGCATATTTTTTGCTTCATAAAGCATATGCAAGGTGATTTTTCTTACTTCTGATTTACTGGCTTCTATGTGCGTTTTTAAAAAGCTGCGAACATCTTCCGTTCTTCTTTCGATAATGGTTCGCAGAATTTTTGCGTGCTCTTCGTAAGTGGCCTCAATACGAGGCTTTTGCGTGAAATCAATTCTTCGAACAATTCGCAAACGCTCGGTAATGTCATGATGAATGCGCGCCATTTCGTTATTACCTGTAGCTTCGATCAACTGCTCATGAAAACGCTCGTCCAATGCACATACTGTTGGGCCGTCTTCCAATCGGTCTTGCGGCTGCACGAGCCAAATACGTTTTAAGTCCTCTAGGTTGGGGCCTGGCTCCATTTCGCATAGCTTTTTTACAGCTGCGAGTTCAAGCACAATTCTCACATCGTAGAGTTGTTCAAACTGATTAAAGTCAAAAGGTTTTACCTGCCAACCGCTGCGAAAAGAAACATCAACAAACCCTTCGCGTTGTAAACGAGTTAAGGCTTCGCGCACGGGTGTACGGCTTGCCTCAACACGTTCGGCTATTTCGTTTTCGCTAAACCTGTCACCGGGGAGAAGGCGAAAGGTAAAAATATCCTGTTTTATTTGCTGATAAATTCGCTCCGTTAAATTAAGACGCGGTTCGTCAGGCTTTTTCTTTTTTTCGTTTTTAATCAGTTTCATAACATCTTCCGAGTCTGTGGCGACCGGGGTCGCCTATGTATGTAAGTTGTTTGCTCGTCTTCTTCGATGTCTGCTTATAATTTTTTTAAACTTTAATGAACCTTAACTTTCTTCCAGTACTACCAGTAAATCGCCTGCGCTCACTTGCTTGCCCGGTGCGCAGTGAATGGAACTCACTTTTGCGGCGCGGTCGGCGTATACCGAAAATTCCATTTTCATGGCCTCAACAATGAGTAGGGGTTGATCTACTTCAACCATTTGTCCGGGCTCTACTAAAAGTTTCCAAATGTTTCCACTTATATCGGCAGTTACTGCATGGCCGTCTACATCAATAGGGCCGCTGCTTGTTTTAACTTGTAGGGCTGCATCCACCTGTGCTTCTTCGTCGGCTTGCCACAAAGCAACTTCTTGCGTGAAAGCTGCATGTTGCTTGGTTTTGAAGTCAGCAATGCTGGCTGCGTTTTCTTGTAAGAACTTTTCGTGTTCAGCAAGGCTGAAGAAACTTTCTTCAATACGCAGGTTTAATTTTCCTTCGCGGAAGGCTTCGCGTTGTGCAGTTAGTTCGGCTTCGCTTACTTCGTAATAGCGCACGCGGTCAAAGAATTTAAGTAACCAAGGTTCGCCGTTGCCGAAATCTGAATTCTTTAAAAATTTATTCCAGATGGGCAATGTGCGGCCTACTAACTGGTAGCCACCGGGTGAATCCATTCCGTAAATACACATGTACACGCCGCCGATACCTACAGTGCCTTCGGCGGTGTAAGTGCGCGCGGGGTTATATTTAGATGTTAATAAGCGGTGGCGTGGGTCAACGGGAACGGCACAAGGTGCGCCGAGATAAACATCGCCCAAACCGAGAACCATATAGCTGGTGTCAAAAATAATTTGTTTAACTTGTTCAACAGAATCCAGACCATTAATACGGCGCATAAATTCTGTGTTGCTGGGTAACCAAGGTGCTTTGTCGCGCACCGATTGGCGATAGCGCGACACGGCATCCAGTGTTGCGGAATCTTCAAACGCCATGGGCATGTAAACAATGCGGCTAGGCACTTTTACATCGCGTGCATCGGTTAAGGTTTCTTCGATGACGAGCAACTTTGCAATCAAATCTTGTTGATGAATCACGCGGCTGTCGTAATTAATTTGCAGCGAACGAACACCGGGTGATAATTCGATCACGCCTTTAATAGGACTCGCTTTTAATACTTCCATTAACGCGTACACACGCAAGCGCAAGCTCAGCTCTAAAATATTGTCGCCGTATTCGAGCAAAATATATTTGTCGCCTGCTTGGCGGTAGCTGACGAGTGGGCGATTACCGGATGCTGGCAGGGCTGCAACAATACATTCGGAAATTGTGTTTACGGGTTTAACCACTGCAGGCAAGACCAGTTCAGCAGGTGCGGTCAATGTTTCAATAGAATTGTCTGCTGCTAATTCAAGCGCGAGCGCTGCATCAAAACTTAAACGTTTAAAGCGAATTTTATCGCCCGGTTTTATTTGGCCAACTTTCCACAATTCTGCTTTTACGATGGTGACGGGGCAAACGAATCCGCCGAGGCTTGGGCCATCTTTCGTGAGAATAACGGGCATATCGCCGGTAAAATTGATTGAGCCAATTGCGTATTCAGTGTCGTGGATATTTGACGGATGCAAACCAGCTTCGCCACCGTCACTGCGCGTCCACGTTGGTTTTGGGCCGTTCAAACGAATGCCTAAACGGTTGGAGTTGTAATGCACTTCCCACGCGGTGGAGAAGAACATGTCGATGGCATCTTGTGTGAAAAAATCTGGTGCGCCGTGTGGGCCATAGAGCACACCAATTTCCCATTCACCGTTGGTGGGGTAAGCGGGGATAAGCGCAGCAGGCGCGGCCATTGGTGAAAATGTTGGCGCTGGTGTTGTGCATGCGGGAATTGCAGGATTGCTAACGGTGAGCATATCGGTTGCGCGCAAGGTGCGACCTGCGTGGCCGCCAAATTGGCCTAACGCGAATGTTGAACGGCTGCCTAAATAAACGGGAACATCAAAACCGTTGCGCACCGCGAGGTAACTTCTGCAACCTGATTCTGCTTTGCCAACGTCAAGAATTTGTCCGGCTTTTACGGGAACCGGTGCCCAGAATGGAATTAATTCGCCATCTAATTTTGCAGGAGATTTCGCGCCTGTAATCGCAATTACCGCATCGCTGTGAAAACGCAGTTTTGGTCCAACCAAGGTAATTTCCAACGCCGCTGCGCTTTCATCATTACCGACAATGCGATTCGCCAAACGGAATGCGTAGTCATCCATAGGGCCTGAGGGCGGAACCCCCACGCTCCATAAACCTACGCGGCCAGGGTAATCTTGAATGCTGGTGTAGGTGCCGGGTTGAATTACTTCTACCACAGGCGCTTTGTATTCAAAACTTGCGAGCTTGTTGGTGGCTACATCACCACTGCCAAAAAAATCGGACGCAATAATTTGGCGCAAATAATCAAGGTTAGTTGCAATACCGGCCATGCGCGTTTCGTTTAACGCGCTTTGCATTTTTTGGATGGCGTCTGCACGATCACTGCCATGCACAATAATTTTTGCGATCATGGGGTCGTAATAGGGCGATACTTCTGTACCCGTTGAAACCCAGGTGTCGTTGCGTGCAGAGTCTGAAAATAAAACGTCGGTTAATACGCCGGGTGACGGTTGGAAATCTCGCACGGGATCTTCGGCGTACAAGCGAACTTCAATAGCTGCGCCTTTGGGTGTGATGTCGATATCAAAAGAAGGTGGCATGCCCGCAGCGGTTAAGATCATCCACTCTACCAAGTCCACACCTGTGCAGGCTTCGGTAATGGGGTGTTCCACTTGCAAACGGGTATTTACTTCAAGGAAATAAAACGCATCGCGTGCGGCGTCATAAATATATTCAACGGTACCGGCGGAACGATAGCTAACGGCTTCGCCCAAGCTTTGCGATGCGGCTAATAATTTATCGCGCGTTGCGGCGGGCAAATTAGGTGCGGGTGTTTCTTCAACGACTTTTTGGTTGCGGCGTTGCAAAGAGCAATCGCGTTCGCCTAGCGCCAATACATTACCTAAACCATCACCAAAAATTTGTACTTCTACGTGGCGCGCGTTATCCACAAAGCGCTCAAGGAATACACCGCTATCGCTAAAAAAGTTTTGGCCAAGACGTTTAACACTTTCGTAAGCGTTAACGAGTTCTTCTTCGCTATTACAGCGTGTAAGCCCAATGCCGCCGCCGCCCGCCGTACTTTTTAACATGACGGGGTAGCCAAGTTTTGTGGCAGACGTAATCGCCTCTTCCAACGAATTGAGCAAGCCTGTGCCGGGTGTTAATGGCACGCCTGCTTTTTCTGCAATTTCACGCGAAGTATGCTTTAAACCAAATTGACGCATTTGGTCTGGCGTTGGGCCACAAAAGGCAATACCTTCGGCTTCACATTGCTCTGCAAATTTTGCGTTTTCTGATAGAAAACCGTAACCGGGAATGATTGCCTGAGCGCCGCTTTCGCGCGCTGCTGCAAGAATGCGGTCAACTTGTAAATAACTTTCAGCGGCAGTATTGCCACCTAAACAAATAGCGGTGTCGCACGCGGTTACATGGGCAGAATTGCGGTCTGCATCGGAGTAAACCGCAACAGATTTAACACCCATTTTTTTGAGTGTCTTGGCGATGCGAACAGCAATTTCGCCACGGTTTGCAATGAGTACGGTATGAAACATTTTCTTCTCCGACGCTGTATGGGTTGTCGTATTTTTCTTTTTAGGGATTCTTATTTCTGAAGCGACTTGATGTAAGTGCGCCATCCGCCCAAGTGAGTAATATCTGTGGCACCTTCCATCGCGGCACCTTCACAAATAAAACCTTTTACTTCGCGGCCATCTTTTAACGTGAGAGTGCCTATTCCCAGTGGAGCTGGAATGAGTGCAACGAAACTGCCGAAGTGCTGCACAGGTACATCCCAAAGTTCCACAATAATTTCTGCGCCGGTTTCACCTGTTTTATTGCGAATTAATCCGGGCTTTGGTGGCGTGGTATTGGGCAGCGCGAACAGACGGTAAGTGTTCGCGGTGAAAGTGCTTTCAACAAAAATGGCTTTGCGTTCTTGCAACTGAACATTCAACGGCATACCGGTAAGGTGTGCGCCTACTACCGCTAAGCGCACATAACCTGCGGGCGCTTGCGTTGATGGACTAAATGTCGGTGCGGATTTTTGTGTGTTGCCCATTGGCAATTTAATGAAGTTTTGCCATTGTTTTCCAAACGCAACGAGTGCTGGGTCTTGCCATGCAGGCGCGATCAACGTGATGCCGAAAGGTAATCCGTCATTGCGCATCACAGCGGGAAGTGCCAGCGCAGAGCAATCTGCAAGGTTCACAAAATTCGTGTAAGTGCCCAGTTGGCTATTCACTTCAACCGGTGATGCCTCCACGTCAGCAATAGTTGGATGGCGAGGCGAGGTTGGCACTAAAAGCGCATCGAAGTCGCTCATTAATGTTTGAATTTCGCGCGCTAAATCTGCACGACTATATTCACTGCGGTAGGCGTCGGTTGCTGAAAAGTTTTCGGCTTTCTCGATAATGCCGCGAACAACAGGATTCATATCATCCATGTGTTCGCGCATAAATTCTGCGATGGCTGCATGACGTTCTGCCACCCACGCACCACCGTATAAAAGTTGGGCAAGCGTAAACATAGGTGTGAAATCAATCGCTATCAGCTCAACACCTAAGAGGCTTAATTGTTCGAGTGATTTCACCCATGCGGCTTGGGCTTGAGTATCGCCAAACCATTCGGGTGACGCTGGAATTGCAAAGCGCGGCTTTGGCGAAAAGTAACCGGAAGACACAGGCGCGGGGCGCGAGTAGGCGTCTGTGCTGTCAAAGGCTTCAAGCACATTAGCAACCGTTTCTGCATCGCTAACGCTCAGCGAGAAGATCGACACGCAATCGAGGCTGCGGCACGCGGGCACAACCCCGGTGGTGCTGAAGCGGCCTTTAGTTGGTTTGAGACCAACTATATTGTTGAAGCCTGCCGGAATGCGTCCTGATCCCGCGGTATCCGTTCCCAAACTAAAAGGCACTAATCCACGCGCAACGGCAACACCAGAGCCAGAGCTTGAGCCGCCAGAAACATAATTGGCCTTAAAAGAATTGGGCACGGCACCGTAAGGTGACCGCGTGCCCACAAGACCAGTAGCAAATTGATCGAGGTTGGTTTTGCCAATAACGATTGCGCCAGCCGCTTTGAGGCGGGCGATAGTGGTGGCATCTTTGCTCGGAATATAGGTAAATGCAGGGCAGGCTGCGGTAGTGGGAATGCCTGCTACATCAATGTTGTCTTTAACGGCAAATGGAACGCCGTAAAGTGGAAGTTCGCTTGAACCCAGCGCATCAATTTGCGCATCAAGCTCACTTGCGGAAAGAATATAAATCCACGCGGAATTGTCGGAACTGAGCTGATTGCGGAGCGAATGAAGAGCTTCGCGTACGCTTACCGCTTGTGAGCGATAGGCATCGAGCCATTCAGAAATTGTCCAGCCAAATGTACTTGTCATTATTGTTCCTGCACCTAAATCTTAAATACCATCTTGAATACAAGATTGCTTTTTTTAGATTTTGCAGTAACTATGCCAAGAGAAATCCGGCGCCGAAAAAAGTTGTGCTAGAACGAGTAAATGTAAGTAAAAACAATAAGTTAAATGACTTATAAAAAACTTGTTTTTTTAAAAATACAAGTTTTTCTTTTGTGTGGTGCGCTTATGTTGTGCGATTAAAAATTTATAAAGAGCCAAACTGGTGCGCACTTAATTCAGCGTTTATCTCGCCCATAAAAAAACCGGCACAACATGTGCCGGTTTTTTCAATTTCAACTAAGCGTAGTGCTAGTTATTTGTTGCGACGAGCAAGACCTAAACCAATCATACCCAAAGCGAGCAACAACAAGCTGCTTGGCTCTGGAACTTTGGTGGTTGGTGGTGTTACTACAGGGCCTTGGCCAACATCGATTACACTCTTGTCCAAACCTTGAGTAAAGTCGTAGTAGTTGTCGTATGGATCTACGTCATTAACTTGGAATTTCAAAGCTTGAGTGCTTAACAAGGTTGTGTAAAGAGAGCTGAGTAAACCGCTGTTTGTGCTTGTGAACCAACCAGTGTCGAGGATGTTATCGCGGAAACCGGTGCTTAAACCGTAAGCTCCAGCTGATCCAGTGCTGGTGGTGTTTTGGGTGCTAACGTTGCTCCAGCTGCCGAAATTCAAGCCATTGATAAGCAATGAGTTATCGTTGTAATCGAAGTTGCCTGAAGCACTGTCGCCGTCATAAAGAGAAAAACGGAAAGATGCTTGTTGAATGCCGCCACCTAGCGCGTTGGTTACGCTTGCAGTGAAACCGCTTTGGATACCAATAGTAAGAGGGTTGGCGTTTGCAAAACCTACATACAGGCTGCTTGCAGAAAGCTGGCTAACAACGTGAGCGCCGTTTGTGCCAACCAAATCTACAACGATACCGCCTACGGTGCTGGCGCCTTTAGTAGTAACATCGAGACCGCTAGGAGCAGTGTCGGTTAAGGTAGTTGCGAAGCTAGATGCAGAAAACGCCAGGGTAAATAAACCGGCCAAAGTCTTTAGTTTCATGATAATGTCCTTAGAAAGTCTGAGTGAATAGAGCCATATAACGAAAAGATTCTTTCTTTCCTGAGGACTCATCAGCAAAATATGGGCCTAAATACTAAAATTTAATTAAAACAATGAGTTAAATATTTTTTTCGTTTCACGCCTTGGTGTTTTTGATGCTCTATGTAAAAAAGATCGACGTAAATTTTGGAGGCGTAAAAGTGAAAGTTAATCAATGGCAAAGCCTTCCATTAAGTTGGGTATTAAGATGGCAATGAACTGGAGTCAACTTCTCTGCGCAGAGCGCTTAGGGAGGCGTGTTGCAAAGCATGAGGAAGGGCGTTCGCCGTTTCATTCCGATCACGACAAAATTATATTTTCTGGCGCCTTTCGTCGCCTTGCGCGCAAAACCCAAGTGCACCCTCTTGCCACCAATGACCATATTCACAACCGTATGACCCACAGTTTAGAAGTTGCCTGTGTAGGTCGCACTTTGGGTATTCGTGTTGGGCAGGCGTTAAAGGATGCTGGCGATTTGCCTGAATACATATGGCCCACCGATATCGGCGATATAGTGCAGGCCACCTGCCTTGCGCATGATATAGGCAATCCACCCTTTGGGCATACAGGTGAAGATGCCATTCGCAGTTGGTTTCAAAAAGAAGGCGCCGAATTTTTGGAGGAACTATCGCCGGAAGAGCGAGATGATATTCGGCTTTTTGAAGGTAACGCCCAAGGCCTGCGCGTACTGACTACTTCTGAATATCACCAATATCACGAAGGCATGCGATTGACCTATGCGACTCTCGCATCTTCGATGAAATACCCCTGGTGTTCTACTGCCACTGTGTTAAATCATCGTCCTAAAAATAATAAGTATGGCGTGTTCCAAAGTGAGCTGGGTTACTTTCATGAAATTGCCGAAAAAACCGGTTTAATCGAAAAGGGTAAAAACTGGTACTGCCGTCACCCGCTCGTGTACTTAATGGAAGCAGCGGACGATTTTTGTTATGGCATTATTGATCTCGAAGATGGGCTCGAAATGGGCATTCTTAATTGGAGTGAAATTTACGAGCTACTACGCCCAGTTATTGAAGATTCTCCACAACTTGCTGATTTGGAGCGCACGCTTAAAAAAGTAAACGATGGGCGCAAGCCGGCATTGGTACGCGGAAAAGTGATAGATGCATTTATTAATGCTGGAACCGATGCATTCATCAAGCACCAAGATGTATTTTTACAGGGCAGTGTGGATGGTGATTTGATTTCTCTGTGCGATCCCAAAGTCATGACAGCTGTGCAGGCTGCGAAAGATTTGGCCAAGCGAAAAATCTTTAACCACGCGCGTCGTGTCGAGTTAGAGATAGGTGCGTATGCAGTCATAGGTACTCTGCTAAGTACGATTTGTGGTGCAGTGTACGCATCGCTTGGCGATCCACGCCAAATGACTTACAAAGACAATAGAGTAATGGCGTTAATTGGCGATAATAACTTTCATCCTAATGTGAGCAAGCGCGACAAAAATTACAAATATCTGGCACTTATGGCGGTTATTGATTTTATCAGCGGCATGACGGATAACTATGCAACTAATCTTGCCAAACAATTTAATGGCATGGGTGATTCACGTTATTAATATGTATACCGCTCTTCCTTCTCCACTCAGGCGCATAGGGCTAAGTAACCTGCTAGCAATAATAGCTTTGTTGGCTGCGCTTCCGTTTTTTTTTCTGGGTGGCCCAACGCCGGGTTCAACTAAACTATTTTGCGCGCTATGGGATTCGGGCCATATCTTTTTCTTCATGGTTCTAGCATTTGCATTAAGTAAAAAATTCGACGTGAGTCGTTGGCGTATTTGTTTAGTGATACTAGCCTGCGTCTTTTTGGGGGGAGGTCTTGTTGAGATTATTCAGGCGCAGATTGGTCGAGACGGTAATTGGCAAGACCTGCTCAATGATTTGGCTGGCACCTGTATAGGTTTATTTTGGTTTCAACGTGCACATAAATGGGTGTGGGGAGCTCGTATTCTGTCCTTTACCATTTGTATCCCGTTGTTGGTTTCAATTTTCTTTGAGTTATCGGCAAGAATCGTTTCATCAAAGCAGCTTCCACTGTTAGAAGGGTTTGAATCTTTCGTATCATTTTATGGGTTAAAAGGTGTTGAGCGATCCGATGAGTACCATACCCAAGGCCAATTCTCTGCGAAGGTTTGGCTAGGTACAGGCTTGTATAGTGGTGTTTCTTTAATGCGATTGGCTCGGGATTGGAGTTCGTATGAAAAATTATGTATCGATATCTATAATCCCGATCCGCAATTAGAGACCATTGCGCTGCGTGTGAATGATGCACTACACGATATAAATGGTTGGGTGGATTCGGATCGCTTTAATCAGCGAGTAGATCTCGTAGTTGGATGGAATCATATTGAATTCCCTTTAAGCGAAATTCAACATGGACCTTCGGCTCGATCTATGGATTTGACTCAAATTTCCAGAGTTATTCTCTATACTCGGCAATTGCAGCGAGCCCGCGTTATTTATGTGGACAATATTCGGTTAGAATAGATTTTTATAAATCAAATAATTATTTCCTAGGATCACCATGTACATTTTTAAACTGATAAAATATTGCATCTTCGCTGTATGCACAAGTGTTCTAGTAGTGCCTGCTTATGCGGTTACAAAAATATCGGGTGGGGATAAATATTTACAGTACACAGGTCGTATTGATTTCCTTAATTCCAAGGAGCCGCAAATCTCTTGGCCAGGAACTATGATTGCCGGAAATTTTACAGGCGCATATTTAGCCTTCACTCTTGATGACCAATTGGGTAAAAACTTTTTCAATGTATTTATTGATGGTGATTTGCAAAATCCAATTATTATTCAAGTGGAGAAAGGTGAAAAAACCTATCTGGTTGCGGATAAGCTTTCCAGCGGAAAACACAGTTTTCTTTTTGCCAAGCGTACAGAAGGTGAAGAGGGCGCTACCACTATTAAAGGAATTGAGCTGGCGGATAATGCCAATTTACTTGCGCCGCCGCCACGCTTAAAACGCAAAATTGAATTTTTTGGTGATTCCATTACAAGTGGTATGGGGAATGAATCGGCCGATAATGGGCCGGACCATTTACTAAAAGATAAGAACAATTTTATGTCTTTTGCCTCAATTACGGCGCGCAATCTAAGCGCTGAGGCACATATCATATCGCAAAGCGGCATTGGGATTATGATCAGCTGGTTTCCGTTTATCATGCCCCAATTCTACGATCAGCTAAGCGCTGTGGGGAACAATGATACAAAGTGGGATTTTTCCACATGGACACCTGATGTAGTCGTTATCAATTTATTTCAGAACGATGCTTGGTTAACTGACCGCGAACATCGTTTAAATCCTAATCCCAATGATGAGCAACGCATTCAAGCTTATATGGATTTTGTAAAAACGATTCGTGAAAAATATCCTAATGCATATATCATTTGCGCACTGGGAAGTATGGATGCAACCAAAGCAGGATCTAAATGGACTGGCTATGTCACGTCAGCGGTTGAACGTCTGAAAAAAGAAAATCCACGTGAAAATAAAAAGATGGATACGCTGTTTTTTGAGTTCACCGGCTATGAAGCTCATCCTCGCGTGAAGCAGCACCAAGTCAATGCCGCTAAATTGACTGCGTTTATCAAACAAAAAATGAGTTGGTAAGTCATAGCAGTGACTGGTCAATAAGGTATAGCGATGCGTTTTATTTACACCCTGATTTTTTATTGCGCGCTCCCAGTGATTTTGTTGCGCTTATTTTGGCGCGCAGTGGCGGCTCCCGCTTATGCTAAACGATGGAATGAACGCTTTGCATTTATCAATCCATTAAAAACCCAGAAGAAAGTCGTTTGGTTTCATACAGTGTCCGTTGGGGAGTTTATTGCTGCATTGCCTCTTATTCGCAAGTTACAGGCAAAAGATAACGTGCAGCTCGTTATCACAACAACAACTCCTACAGGTTCGGAGCGTGTTAAAGCCAGCTTGGGCGATAGTGTTTATCATGTGTACGCCCCTTACGATTTGCCAGATGTGCTTGCGCGTTTTATTCGCCGCATTAAACCGTCGTTGTTACTTATTATGGAAACAGAGCTTTGGCCAAATACCATCGCGTACTGTGCCAAACGCAAGATTCCCACACTTCTTATCAACGGACGCATGTCAGAAAAATCCGCACGTGGCTATGAAAAGTTCTCCGGTCTAACAGTTCCTATGTTGCATTCTTTGACTAAAGGCTTGGTTCAAAATAAGGCTGATGCAGCACGTTTCTATCGAATTGGATTGCCTAGCGAGAATACAGAAGTTACGGGTAATATTAAATTTGATTTAACGCTTGACGATGATTTGCGTTGCAAGGCTGCAGACTTAAAACAAGTGTGGTCTGAGAATGCAAAATATTTGATATGGATTGCTGCGAGTACTCATCTTGGGGAAGATGAAATTATTTTGGATGCATTTGCTCAGCTGAAAAAAAATCTCATGGGTAATAATGTGCGGTTGGTGTTAGTGCCTCGTCATCCGGAGCGATTTAATAATGTGGCCAGCTTGTGCGCTAGTCGTGGATATATGGTGTCTCGCCGCAGCGAAAAAGTTGTGTCGCCCCACACCGATATCATTCTTGGTGACACCATGGGCGAATTGTTGCTAATGTTTGGCGCAAGCGATATAGCGTTTGTAGGCGGCAGTTTGGTTCCTAATGGTGGGCACAATTTTATTGAGCCGGCTGCTTGGGCATTGCCATTGTTGAGTGGCCCGCATGTTTTTAATTTTGCAGAGGTGGCAAATTTATTATCAGCGGCAAACGCGTTGAACTTAGTCTCTAGTTCGGACGAGTTGGCCGAAGCTATAGAGGAGTTAGTGAAAGATAATGGCCAGAGGCAAGCTTATGGAAATGCAGCACTACAAGTCGCCAATGAGAACCGCGGGGCGTTGGACAAAACGCTAAGGGTGATAGAAAAATATTTATAAATTGATGAAGGAAAAAACCGCGCTAGTGCGCGGTTTTTTTTTGAAGGATTACTTCTCGTATTTGGAGCGTACTACTGGGGCACCTTCTTGCAGCCACTTATCCACTTCTTGAACGTCCGCTGGGGTCAGCATGCCCGCAACTTCGCGAAGTTTAATTGTATTAATTACGTAATCGTAAAGCGCATTAGAGTAGTCTCGGCGAGCTTGGTACAGCTTGCTTTGTGCTTGCAAAACTTCAACCAAGTTGCGTGTGCCTACCTCGTAACCTGCTTGCGTGGCCTCCAATGCACTTTGGTTTGAGATGGTCGCCTGTTTGCGTGCAGTCACACGCGCTACGTCAGTCTCAACTGACAAGTGCAGCGAACGTGTGTTCTGAATGGTGTTGCGTTGTGTGCTGTTGTACTGCTCTTGCGCTTGTAATCCTAAAGATACTGCTTGGCGCGCAAGGCTTGATGTGCGCAAGCCACTGAAAATCGGGATGTTCACGCCCACACTTACAGACGAACCTTCGTTCTCATTTGCAAACGGGAATTTTTCAAAATCGCCGTCAACATTTCTTTTGGTTTTTCCGAGGCTTGCCGTGACTGTTGGTAAAAAGTCTGCACGTGCAGAGTCAGCATTGTTTTCGGCCGCTTCTGCATTAAATTTCGCTGCCTTCAAGTTGTAGTTGTTTTTTAGTGCAAAGTTTACCCACTCGGCACGATCAGCTGGAGTGGGGGTTACCACCGGGAATTTTTCTGATAGAGGTGCAATTTGATCTTCAGGCTTTCCTGTGAGTACCTCCAGCGCTTCATAGCTAATGCTCAGGCTGCCACGTGCTTCCAATGTTGCAGCTAAAGCGCTGTCGTAAGCAGCTTGGGCTTCGTGAACATCGGTAATGGCAACCAAGCCGACATCAAAGCGTTGCTTAACTTGGTCTAACTGATGTGCAAACGCATTTTGCTCTGCAATAGTTGTTTCCAGCTTATCCACTGAGCGCAACACATTGAAATAAGCGCTTGCAACGCGAACGATCAAACTTTGCTGATCTGCACCGTAGATAGCTTCGGCTTGATTGCTTAATTTTTGACCTTTCTTGTAGTCGTACCACGCAGACATGTTAAACAAGGGTTGATCTAGAGTAATTCCCCAGTCTTTGGTTTTACTGTTAGTTTCGCCAATGCGGGTGCTTACGGGAGTTTCGGTATAGTCGCCTTTTGAATCGCTGTAGTTGTAACGAGCGTTCACCTGAGGGAGCAGCCCGGCGCGGGCGATTGCCGCATACTCTTTGCCCGCTTCATAGCTAGCTTTGTTGGCTTTTATTTGTGCATCGTTTTTGAGTGCGAGCTCATAAATATCCAACAGGGTGTTCGCACTGGCTCCGAAGGGTGCTAACGCAAGTAAACCAATAGCCAGGCAAAGCTTTGACTTTTTCATAGAGAACGACTCTTTCATAAAAAATCCTGAGGGTAAAAGATTCCGAATTAACATAGGTAAAAATAAGGTAAAAAAATGTACAGCCCTGGCTGCAAATTGTATGTAAGCCCTAGCTTAGACGCGGCTCAACAGTGTTTGGATTCACCCTAAATGAGATTGGCCGAGTTTAACGGGTTGACAGTAAGCGGTCGAGCTTTGGAGCTAAAATCAACAAGTTAAAAAGGGTAAACACTTGTCTCAAGAGGGTGTAGTTACAAATGTAAGCAGCGGCTTACTAGAATAAATTCAATAGGTGGCAATTTGGAGGCGATGTAGTTTTAGCATAAATGCAGGTACGTCTGGATGACTAGGCTATAAGACGCTGCTATTGCTTTACACCCCCCGCCCAGTTCAATAGACTGCGAGGCTTCTTGTCGGGGTGCTTTGGTCAACATTAAAGCTGAGATATACCCGCAGACCTGATCCGGTTAGTACCGGCGTAGGGAACGAGAGATCTGCTAGCGGTTTACCGCCACTCTCTTGTCCGCGCCTATAGATCCCACAATGCGGAAACTTCATGAATTCGAACCTGCCCACACCCATTGCAATGACTATCGCCGGTAGCGACAGCGGAGGCGGTGCGGGTATTCAGGCGGATCTCAAAACCTTTGCGGCCTTGGGAGTGTACGGTTGTAGCGTAGTTAGCTCGCTCACGGCGCAAAATACGCAAGGCGTGCAGGGAGTTTTTCCCGTTCCACCTGAGTTTGTGCAGGCCCAGATCAAATCGGTATTGAGTGATATTCAGGTTGGCGCCATTAAAACCGGAATGTTGGCGACGGCTGATATTATTCGTGCGGTTGCAGGCTCCTTAGTGGAAAATCATATCCCTTTAGTGCTGGATCCTGTGATGGTCGCCACCAGCGGCGACAGGCTGTTGGCTGAAGACGCAATAAATACGCTGATTAGCCAATTAATTCCGCTGGCCATCATTCTGACTCCCAATTTGCTAGAAGCCGCGGCCTTATTGTCTGCTCCCGTGGCAATATCCGTTGCTGATATGGAGCGTCAAGCTCGCAGCCTGCTATCTATGGGGGCACAATCTGTGCTGATAAAAGGTGGGCATGGCCAAGGTGCTGAAGCCACCGATTTACTCCTCACTAGCTCAGGTGTGGAGTTATTCAGTGCAAAACGTATAGCAACGAGAAACACTCATGGCACCGGTTGTACCTTGGCGTCTGCCATAGCGGCAGGATTGGCTAAGAGGTTAAACCTGCGCGATTCTGTTGCTGAGGCAAAAACATATTTACACGAGGCGTTAAAGCATTCCGGTGAATTGACCATAGGAAAAGGTTCTGGCCCAGTTCATCATTTTTATAAATTTTATTAAATCAGGAGCTGCGTGCACTCCTGAATACCCGTTTAAAACCCGAGGATTAACCATGAACACCAGCGTTGAAAAAATCCTGAGCGAAAGCGCACAGGTTGACCAAGCTTCCGTGCAGCCTTTTACCGGTTCTCAGAAGATGTACGTCGAAGGTTCTCGCCCCGATATTCGTGTTCCAATGCGCGAGGTTACGCTGGCCGACACTCCAACCGATTTTGGCGGAGAGAAAAATCCACCGGTGCGTGTGTATGATACCTCTGGTCCTTACACAGACCCCAATGTAAAAATTGATTTGCGTACAGGTTTACCCGAAGTTCGTACTGCGTGGATTGAAGAACGTAATGACACCGAAGTTCTGGATGAAAGCCATTCCGAATTTACTAACGAACGCTTGAGCGATCCCAAACTTGCAGCTTTGCGCTTTAATCTCACGCGCAAGCCGCGGCGCGCAAAACCTGGCATGAACGTATCGCAAATGCACTATGCGAAAAAGGGTATCGTTACGCCAGAAATGGAATACATCGCCATCCGTGAAAATATGGCGCTTGCGCAAGCGCGCGAGCTGGGAATTCTTGATCAGCAGCATCAAGGCATGAGCTTTGGAGCAAGCATTCCAGATGAAATTACCCCAGAGTTTGTACGTAGTGAGGTCGCTCGTGGCCGCGCAATTATTCCTGCAAATATTAATCACCCCGAAGTTGAGCCCATGATTATTGGCCGCAACTTCTTAGTGAAAATTAACGGCAACATCGGGAATTCTGCGCTCGGTTCTTCCATTGAAGAAGAAGTGGAAAAACTTACGTGGGGTGCGCGCTGGGGTGCAGATACGGTAATGGATTTGTCCACCGGTAAAAATATTCATGAAACCCGTGAATGGATTATCCGCAATTCACACGTGCCTATTGGTACCGTCCCGATTTATCAGGCTCTCGAAAAAGTTAACGGCATTGCCGAAGATCTGACGTGGGAAATTTTCCGCGATACCTTAATTGAACAAGCAGAGCAGGGGGTTGATTATTTCACTATCCATGCCGGCGTTCTCTTGCGCTATGTTCCGCTTACTGCCAAGCGTGTAACGGGCATTGTGTCGCGCGGTGGTTCAATCATGGCCAAGTGGTGCCTTGCACATCATAAAGAAAACTTCCTGTACACCCATTTCGAAGAAATTTGCGAAATCATGAAAGCCTATGATGTGAGTTTTTCACTGGGTGACGGTTTGCGTCCCGGTTCAATTGCGGATGCAAACGACGAGGCACAATTTGGCGAGTTAGAAACGCTTGGCGAGTTAACCAAAATCGCGTGGAAGCATGATGTGCAAGTCATGATTGAAGGCCCAGGCCACGTGCCCATGCATATGATTAAAGAAAATATGGAAAAGCAGTTGGAAGTGTGTGACGAAGCACCTTTCTACACTCTTGGCCCATTGACTACGGATATTGCTCCCGGCTACGACCATATTACCTCTGGCATTGGCGCCGCCATGATCGGTTGGTACGGTTGCGCCATGCTTTGTTATGTAACACCAAAAGAGCATTTGGGTTTACCGAATAAAGATGATGTTAAAGAAGGCATCATCACCTACAAGATTGCAGCGCATGCTGCAGATTTAGCGAAGGGTCACCCGGGTGCGCAATTGCGCGACAATGCTTTATCTAAAGCGCGCTTTGAATTCCGATGGGAAGATCAATTCAATTTAGGTTTGGATCCTGACACGGCTCGTTCATATCACGATGAGACTCTGCCAAAAGAATCTGCCAAGGTTGCTCACTTCTGTTCTATGTGCGGGCCAAAATTCTGTTCCATGAAAATCACCCAAGAAGTGCGCGACTACGCTGCAAAACATGGAACTGATATTTCTGTTATTGGCGAAAAAGACGTTATCAAAATGATTGATGTTGAGGCAGAGATGCAACAAAAATCCAAAGAGTTCTTGGCAAAGGGTTCAGAGATTTACCATAAGGTTTAAAAAAGATGACAACTCACCCTCTCTTTAAAAGAGAGGGTAAGTTGTTACACATGCGCAATCGTAGTGAAATATCATGATCAAAAAACCACAGTTCAATTGCAACGATGTTGAAGTTCTTGGGCGCGAAACTCTGTACGAACGTTTTTTTCGCGTTGAAAAAATTAGTCTTCGCCATAAACTTTTTAAAGGTGGATGGAGTAAAAACATGAGCCGCGAGATTTTTTTGCGCGGTAATGCAGTTGCAGTTGTTCTTTATGACCCTGTACATGATTTGATTGGGCTAATTGAACAGTTCCGCGTTGGAGCAATGGACGAAGCGAATAGTCCTTGGTTGTATGAAGTTGTTGCCGGAATGGTAGAAGAAGGCGAAGAGCCCGAAGCAGTTGCGCGACGCGAACTATTAGAAGAGGCTAATGTTACACCTTATCACTTGGAATTTATCTGTGATTTTTTATCGAGCCCCGGTGGTAGCGATGAAAAGCTTTTCTTATATTGTGGATTGAGCGATTTAGCCAATGCGGGTGGAGTCCACGGTTTGCCCGATGAGAACGAAGATATTAACTTACATTGTTTTCCCGCAGAGGATGTTTTTGCAGAGTTATTAAACGGCAGTTTTAATAACGCAGCTGCGCTTATTTGTTTGCAGTGGTTGCAAATGAATCGTGATCGTCTAAGGAAAATTCCCGGTTAAGAATAAATCCATTTTCTGATTGACTTAACTGCTACTCTGGCTAACACTTCAGTACAGAGTAAGAAATTTGGATATTCCCCATTTCTTGTTCATCGGTCTTTTTAGTTGGCTAAATCAATTTTTTTCTTTAGATGAAATTATGTTTACACTGCGTGTCGCCAAGCCTCAGCCCGAATACGTTACTTATCGAGAACGTTATAAGGTGGATTTGCCTTTGCAAATGGCAGAGTGTGAAGCAAATTATGCGCGCCTTCACAAATTATTGACGCAACATTTCAATAAGCATGTTGAGGAGCAAGAAGGTGACGAGTATCGGTTTATGACTCACCGCGGCACCCAGCAATGGCTCAACCAACTGCGCATATTGGAGCGCTCACCCTATACCACAACACTGCAATTGAGTCAGGTTCCTGTTTCAAGTTCATCCCATTGGCTACATATGCCGCGTTTGACCGTACGTATGTATCATGATGCAAAGCTCGCCGAAGTCTTAGCGTGGGAAGGGCACAAACGCCTGCGTCCTCGCTATGAGTACCCCAATCAAGCTATGTACCACAGTGACGAAAAGTTACAAATTAATCAGTTTTTAGGTGAGTGGTTAAAAGTATCTTTGGAGTGTGGTTTACATATTTCGGAAACTAACGCCCTTATTTAAGTGGCTTCATCTTGTGCAGCCAAATTTCGTGTTGTTTTTGGTGCCAGCTTCACTTTTAGTTACATATCTTCGCAACTCCAAACTCCTTCACACTTCTCAGGTTTTTTCAGTAGATCCAAAGCGAAAAGATAATTTAAGCGGCATAGAGGGTGGAATAAATCTCGGTTAGCGTATATCGTTGCGGCTGATTAAATAAAATTTCTCTTAAGTATTCGTTCTTAATAACCAGAATTAAGGACGGACCAAACCGTGAGATAGATGCTGAAGTGGCTAAACCCGGTGTGACTTCCAAGCGATTCATCCAAATCAGTGATTGCCATTTGGGCCCACTGACGAGCGAGGCTTTGCTTGGTTTAAACACTGACGAAAGCTTGCACGATGTTCTGTCCTTAATCGCGGAAAACGAATCCAATTTTGATCACATGGTTTGCACGGGGGATATTGCCAGTGCCGGCCATGATGCCTGCTACAAGCGCTTCGTATCTATTGTTCGCCAGTACTTTTCTCAACCCTTGGCATGGCTGCCCGGCAATCATGATTCTGCGGACATCATGGAAAAGGTTGATTTGCCCCAAGTTCCAGAAGCGAGAGCAGTGGAGCTTGGTAGTTGGCTAGTATTGCTCTTGAACTCGGTTGTGCCATTCAAGGTACATGGAAATTTTGAGCAGACTGAGCTTGACTATCTTGAACGCATGCTGAGCGAAAATCCTCATAGGCATGTCATGGTTATGCTTCATCACCAGCCTGTTCCTGTGGGTAGCAAATGGATTGATCAGTACATTCTGCGCAACTCAGATTCGTTCTTCGCTGTGATTGATCGTTTTTCTAACGTCAAAGCGATCGTATGGGGGCATGTGCATCAAGACTTTAACACCACGCGTAACGGCGTCCATTTGATTGCCACGCCATCCACCTGTGTGCAGTTTAAACCATTGTGTGATGACTTTACGGTTGACACGCTTATGCCAGGGTACCGATGGTTTGATCTCTTCGATGATGGCAGCCTTGAGACTGGGGTTGATCGCGTCACCGGTAAAGAATACGTTATTGACTACAAGTCTGCCGGTTATTGATACCCTATGGCTGCATTGCTGTATATCCACGGTTTTCTCAGTTCCCCCTTATCCTTCAAAGCGCAACAAACCCAAGCGTGGCTTGCGGCCAAACATCCCGAAATAGACTATCATTGCCCCCAACTTTCACCTTACCCAAAAGAAACCCAAGAGTGTTTGGAGAAGTTGGTGGAATCCTTGTTGCCGCAACCTATTTACCTCATGGGAAGTTCCCTTGGTGGCTTTTGGGCGACTTGGCTTGCGGAAAAATATAATCTGCGAGCCCTGCTAGTGAATCCTGCGGTGCATCCGCAGGGGTTTATGCCCAAGTATTTGGGAATGGAGTTAAAAGGCTACCATACGGATGACACTTATCTGTTGCGGCCGTACCACATCGACGAGATTATCCGAGTAGATGCTCAACCCACGCGCAAGGCCAATTATTGGTTATTAGTTCAAACGGGTGATGAGACTTTGGATTACCGCCACGCGGTAGAAAAATACGCTGGCTGCAAACAAACCATTGAAGAGGGTGGCGATCATGCATTTCAAGGCTTTGAGCGTTACCTTGAGAGTGGGCTGGCTTTTTTAAGCGCTTCCACACAGTAAATCTGTTTAACCTAAAAGAAGAACATTAAAAGACTATGGCAAATTATTCTGCAGAAGATATTGAAGTACTCACGGGATTAGACCCCGTTAAAAAGCGCCCCGGTATGTACACCGAAACAACGCGCCCCAACCATCTTGCGCAAGAAATTATTGATAACTCAGTGGACGAAGCACTAGCCGGCCACGCAAAAACGATCGACGTTATTTTGCACAAAGATCAATCGATTACCGTAACCGATGATGGTCGCGGAATGCCGGTGGACATTCACCCCGAGCAAGGCAAGCCTGGTATTGAAGTTATTTTATGTACGCTCCACGCGGGTGGAAAATTCTCGAATAAAAATTACCAGTTTTCAGGTGGTTTGCACGGTGTAGGTGTTTCGGTTGTAAATGCGCTTTCCGACAAACTAGAAGTGACTGTAAAGCGTGACGGAAATGTTTATCGCATGGGCTTTGCAAATGGCGATAAAGCGACGGATTTGGAAATCATCGATACTTGCCCAAAGCGTCAAACAGGCACCAGTGTAAAATTTCTGCCAAACCCTATTTATTTCGATTCACCCAAATTTTCGGTGAGTCGTTTGCGCCATGTGTTGCGCGCAAAAGCAGTGCTGTGCCCGGGCTTAACGGTTTCATTTCTGGATGAACAAACCGGTGAAAAAGATGTTTGGTATTACGAAGACGGTTTAAAAGATTATTTAGCTGGTGCAACTCAAGGTTGGGAAACTCTACCTGCAATTCCCTTTGTTGGCGATTTCAGTGCAACTAACGATGCAGTTAGTTGGGCAGTGCAATGGTTGCCAGAAGGCGGTGAATTAATTCAAGAAAGCTACGTTAACTTAATTCCCACCGCGCAAGGCGGAACTCATACCAACGGCTTGCGTACCGGTTTATTGGACGCTATTCGCGATTACTGCGAATTCCGCAATCTTATTCCGCGTGGTATCAAACTCGCGCCCGAAGATATTTGGGCGAATTGCTGTTTTGTGTTGAGTTACAAAAACCACGATCCACAATTTTCCGGTCAAACCAAAGAGCGTTTAACTTCTCGAGAAGCTGCGGCGTTCGTGTCTGGTATTGCGAAAGATGCATTTGCGCTTTGGTTGAATCAACACACAGAAGAAGGTGACAAACTCGCTGACTTCTGCATCAACAATGCGCAAAAGCGTGTGCGTTCCAGCAAAAAAGTTGCACGTAAAAAAATTACCCAAGGGCCAGCGTTACCGGGAAAATTGGCGGACTGCTCAAGCGGTGAGCCCGCATTGAGTGAATTATTTTTAGTGGAAGGTGATTCGGCGGGCGGATCAGCAAAACAAGCGCGCGACCGTGAATACCAAGCCATCATGCCTTTACGAGGCAAAATTCTGAATACGTGGGAAGTGGATTCATCCGAAATTTTGGCGAGCCAAGAGGTGCACGATATTTCAGTTGCGATTGGCATGGACCCGGGCAGTGAAGATCTTTCCGAATTGCGCTACCACAAAATTTGTATTCTCGCGGATGCGGATTCTGACGGATTGCACATTGCCACCTTGCTTTGCGCGTTGTTTATAAAACACTTTCCTGTACTTGTGCGCAATGGTTATGTGTACGTGGCAATGCCGCCACTTTATCGTATCGATTTAGGCAAAGAGGTTTATTACGCTCTCGACGAAAGCGAGAAAAATGGCATTCTCAATCGCCTCGCAGCTGAACACAAAAAGGGCAAGCCCAATGTGCAACGCTTTAAAGGGTTGGGTGAGATGAATCCTTTACAATTACGCGAAACCACCATGGCCCGCGACACTCGCCGATTGGTGCAATTAACAATCGATGAAGATGACGGCACTGATCAAATCATGGATATGATGCTTGCAAAAAAACGTGCAGGTGATCGAAAAATCTGGCTTGAAGAGAAGGGTAATCTTGCGGAAATAGCAATTTAGTGTGGTGGATTTAAAAAAGGGGCTTGGCCCCTTTTTTTTGCAATTGATTTTTTGCTTGCGTGAAGAAATCTTTTGACCCAATAACTAGCAGGCTTTTGCCTTCGCAAAGAATTGCTAAGCAAGCCTCTTATGACCAGATCCTGCTAGTTCTGTGTTAGCAAAATGTTTATGCTAAGTTCCAAACCCCTAACAGCTTTTTCCAGGTGAATAGGTTCCAATGGCGCAGCATTTGCAGAATATGTTATCTCAGTGGTACCCAGCCAGAGATCAATGTCGCTGGGTGCTCGGTACCGTTATTGACGTCAAAGGATCAAATTACCGTAAAACTGGCGCGATGATACTGGTCAATGAGTTTGGGCAATATCATGGGTTAATTAGTGGCGGTTGTTTAGAAAAAAACTTGCTTAATGAAGTCAAAAAAGTATTAGTTTTTGACCGCCCCTTACAGATGGTTTACGACTCGAGTGAACAGGGAGATATGCCTTGGGCAATGGCTCTTGGGTGCGGTGGCAGAGTTACTATTTTGTTGCAGCCTGTTACCTCCTCAAATCATTATCACCAACTTGATCTTCTCTATGTATCTTTACAAGAACGCGAACCCGTAAGCTACGCTGTGCATGTAGGCGAATCCATTGGCATGGCGAGCAACTTGCTCTTGCATAGCAAGGAAGTTAAGGCTTTGGGGGCCGACCTGTCACAAACGGAGATCCATGTGAGCTCTCACGGCGAAGAATTATTAGTAATTTCTGTTAAAGCACAAGTTCATCTTTTAATTTTTGGTGGCGGGCTTGATGCTATTCCTCTTGTCAAAATGGCCCATATATTGGGTTGGAAGTTAACGCTTGTTGACGCTCGCGCGGGTTACGCACTTGCCGATAATTTTCCCAATGCGCAAATTTTTCGCGTTGCAGCTGATTCCGTCGACTTACGAGAAATTTTACAGCGCATCGACTGCGCAATTGTAATGACTCACAACATAGAAATGGATGCGGTTGCCATAAAAACACTTCAGGTCTCTAGTGCTCGTTATATTGGATTGCTAGGGCCCGCGCATCGAAAACAAAAAGTGTTTACAAAAGCGAAGGTCAATCATTTAAGTGCGCCAGTTTTTGGGCCAATGGGCTTAGATATTGGCGGTGATTTACCCGAGTCAATTGCGTTGGCTACCCTGGCTGAATGTCATCAAGTATTAAGTTTGCAAATTCCAAATGTAAGTGAGAGTTTTGCGTTAAATTCTGATCAGAATTTGAGAGTTGCAACGTGAGTTTACACACATTGATTTTGGCCGCGGGAGCCAGCCGTCGTTTTGGTGCGCGGCCCAAACAGTTGGCGAAAATCAATGGACAAACAATGCTAGAGCGTGCCGTGCAATTGGCGCACTCCGTGAGTGATACCAGTGTGGTACTGGGGTGCGAGTACCAGCAATTAGTACCTGTTGTGCAAACAGCCAAAGTAATTATTCATTCAGAGTGGCAAGAGGGAATTGGAAGTTCAATATCCTGTGGCGTTGCGTCGCTACCTAATCATGTTACGGCGGTTATGGTGATGCTTTGTGATCAAGTTGCTATTACTCAGGAGGACTTAGGTGAACTTGTTAAGTGTTATAACAATTCGAAAGGCGATGAATCGGATGGAAAAATTGTTTGTGCAAGCTACGCGGGGCGTTTGGGGGTGCCAGTCATTTTCCCACGGCGTTTTTTTTCGCAGTTAGTTTCTTTACAAGGCGACCTTGGGGCCAAAAAAATAATTGAAGCCAATGAAGTTTTAGCGATGCCTTTAGCGCGTGCGGCTGTAGATATAGATACACAAGAAAATTTAAATCATTTTATGAGAGGCCTTTGCACGAATACTGCGCTCGACATTAGTGGGTTATAGATCACTAAAAAATGTGCATTTACTCCGTGTAAAATTCGCTTTTTTAGTAATTTTTATCTTGTACTGCATCGCTCGTTACTTTGTGCAAATTTCTCTATCAACGAAGTTAACTCCTATGGAGAAAATACTTATGAGTCGTGTGAAAATTAATGGAGTTGAGCATCAAGTAGAGGCTGACGCAGACATGCCCTTGTTGTGGGTGTTGCGCGATTTATTGAGTATGACCGGAACAAAGTACGGTTGCGGTAAGGGGCTGTGCGGCGCCTGTACGATTCACTTGAATGGTGCGCCGGTGCGTTCTTGCTTGGTGCCTTTTTCTGCGGCGATGGGCGCTGAAATTACGACGATTGAAGGTTTGTCTAAAGATGGCGATCATCCATTGCAAAAAGCGTGGATCGCGCACAATGTTCCGCAATGTGGTTACTGTCAGTCAGGACAATTAATGAGTGCTGCTGCGTTATTAAAAAATAATCCAAAACCTAGCGATGCACAAATTAGAGAAGCTATGGCGGGCAATATTTGCCGTTGTGGAACCTATCCTCGTATTGAAGCGGCTATTAAATCTGTTGCAGGTGTCCAAGTTTTTCAGCCGAAAAGTGCTTCAGCAGAATTTTTGGATTCAGCTGCAACTGAAAAAGGAGTTGCGTAATGACTCACTTAACTAAATTAGATCGTCGTTCTTTTTTAAAATTAACCGGAGTTGGTACGGCGGGTTTGGCGCTACACGCAAGTCTTAATACGGCGTCTGCTGCATCGGGTAATCCTTCGGGAAAAGCTTTATTGCTGAATGTATTTGTACAAGTCGGCACTAACAATCGCGTCACTATTGTGGCGCACAGATCTGAAATGGGGCAGGGGATTCGTACTAGCTTGCCGCAAGTGGTTGCTGATGAATTAGATGCAGACTGGGATAAGGTCGATGTGTTGCAAGCGGAAGGTGACAAAAAATATGGCGACCAAGAAACCGATGGCTCCCACAGTGTTCGCGATTTTTACCAAACCATGCGAGAGATGGGTGCATCTGCAAAATTAATGTTGGTTCAAGCAGCGGCAGCACAATGGAAAGTTCCTGTTGAAACTTGTGTAGCAAAAGATCATCGTGTAACTCATGCTGCAAGCGGAAAATCTTTAAGCTATGGTGAGTTAGCTGAAGCTGCAGCCAAGCAACCTGTTCCCGATGTAAAAAAATTAAGTTTTAAATCACCCAGCGAATTTAAATATATCGGTAAGCCTGTTGCTTCAGTTGATTTGAAAGACATTGTTCGCGGTTCTACAACTTACGGAATTGATTCGCAAATCGAAGGCATGGTTTACGCCAGTATTGAGCGTTGCCCAGTATTAGGTAGCAAGGTAAAGTCGTTTGATGCGACTAAAGCTAAGCAAGTAAAAGGCGTGTTGGACGTTATAAAAATTGATGGCGGTGTAGAGCCGCCAGGGTTTAATGCCTTAGCGGGTGTGGCAGTTATTGCAACCAACACGTGGGCTGCATTGCAGGGACGCAAGCAGTTGCAAATAGTGTGGGAATCGAGTGCGCACGATAGCTATGATTCGCGAAACGATATTGCAGCACACGCAGCTGCTATTTCATCTGAGGCGCAAGTTGTAAGAAAACGCGGTGATGTTGAAGCGGCTTTTGCGCAAGCTGAAAAAACGCATGAAGCAATTTATACCTTGCCTCATTTAGAGCACGCTACTATGGAGCCGCTTGCGGCGACAGCAAAAATTATTGGCGATCGCTGTGAGATTTGGGCTTGTACCCAAAGCCCGCAGGGCGTGCGTGAACACATTGCCGGTTTACTGGGTTTTAAATCGGAAAACGTAAAAGTAAACGTCACCTTGTTGGGAAGTGCATTTGGTCGCAAGGCTAAATCTGATTTTGTGGCCGAAGCAGTTTTGCTTGCCAAAGCAACCGGTAAACCAGTAAAAGTAACTTGGACTCGTGAAGATACAACCCGTTCCAGTTATTACCATGCGTACAGCGTTCAACACTTCAAAGCAGCGCTTGATAAAAATCATAAGATTACAGCAATGGATGCAACGGTTGCTTCACCGTCCATTAGTTCTACATTTCAACCTAATGTAAAAACCTTGCAAGGTTTTGAGTTAGGGCAAGGCTTTGCAACTGCTCCCTTAAATGCACCCAATTTACGTTTTCGCTGTGCGCCCGCTGCAGCACACACGCGTATAGGCTGGATGCGTTCTGTTTACAACATTAATCACGCGTTTACTTACAACAGCTTTATTGACGAATTGGCCCGAATCAGTAAGCGCGATTCGCTGGAGTTTCAGTTGGAAGCGATTGGTGAAGATCGTGAAATTAAAACGGAGTCAGAAGGGTTTAAGAATGGTCATCCACCAGGCCATCCATTTAACACGGCGCGGTTGAAAAATGCCTTGAGGGTTGTGCAAAAAGCTTGTGATTGGCCTGCTGCCGTGAAAAAAGGCGAGGGGTGGGGAATTGCAGCGCATTTTAGTTTTTTTAGTTACGTGGCGGTGGCAACTAAAGTTCGTATTGTAAAAAATGAATTGCGTGTACTTGAAGTTCATATTGCGCTTGATTGCGGTCAAATCGTTAACCCAGATCGTGTTCATTCACAAATGGAGGGCTCAGTGATATTTGGGTTGTCGGCGGCGCTCTTGGGCGAAATTACCTTTAAGAGCGGCGCGGTTGAGCAATCCAGTTTTGATGATTACCCACTGTTGCGAATAAACCAAACACCCAAAATAATTGTGACCTTAATTAATAGTAACGAGCCGCATGCGGGTGTTGGTGAACCTGGTGTTCCTCCCATTGCGGCGAGTGTTACGAATGCAATCGCTGCGGCAGGTGGGCCACGCATTCGCGACTTGCCTGTTAAAAAGCATTTGACTGTGGCTTGATCGATTGGTGCGTATTAAAAGCAGTATCGAAATTGTTTCGGTGTGTTTTTTCAAAACATAAAAAAGGCGCAGCATGTTCAGTGCTGCGTCTTTTTTTTTAAAGCAGAAATATTACTTCTTCAAATCCAACAAACGGAAGTAGGCTGATTTTGGTTTTGATTCACGGTCAAACAGCAGCGGATAGTTGGTGCGGCCTTTAATTGGGAAACCGTTTAGCCAAGATTCTTTGTCAGTTGTGCCCCAAAAGGTTACACGATCGATGTTGTCGCGGTGTTTTAAATAGACTTTGAAAATATCCTCGTAGCGTTTTGCGAGTTTTTCTTCCATGTCTTTCGGCAAGCCCTTGGTATAAGGGTCGCGTGCTGGTGTGTAATCAAAGCGAGTTGATACTTCTGCCGTTGGTAAATTCCAAACAGAAGGTAATACGTCAATATCTAACTCAGTAATATGCGCGCGCACGCCAATTTCTTTCAACATGGTTAGGGTTTTATCAATTTCTTCAACGCCGGGGCCGTCAATACTCACGTGTTCTTGCATGCCTACGCCTTGAATGGGCACGCCTTTTTTCTTGAAGTTTTTCACCATCTCAACAATAAAGGCGCGCTTGGCAGGCGTTTCAGTGTTGTAATCGTTGTAGATGAGGTGAGCCTTTGGATCAACTTCATGCGCAAAGTGGAATGCCTTGGCAATAAAATCTTCACCCATGATGTTGTACCACGGTGATTTACGCCATGAACCGTCATCTTCTACGGCTTCGTTAACAACATCCCAAGCTTGTAATCTGCCTTTGTAACGACCAGCCTTTGTGACAATGTGATCTTGCATTTTTTTGGTGAGGCCTTCTTTGCTAATCACACCGCCAGTTTCATTTTGGAACACTTCTTTAGGGCATTGGCTATGCCAGACCAAGTTGTGACCCACTACGTACATTTTGTTCTTTTCGCCAAACTCTACGAACTTGTCAGCAGCCGTCCAATCCCACTCTTTATCATTGGGCCGAATAGGTTCCCACTTCATGCAGTTTTCAGCGGTGATGGCGTTAAATTCGCGCGCAACCAATGCAAGCAGCTTTGTGTCATTTTTAAGCAGTGCTTCGTTACTGAGTATGGTGCCAATATGAAAATCGTCTTTATAGAAATCTTTGATGCCTGTGCGTTCTACGGCTTTGGCCATTGCGTTGCTTTTTATATTGAGAAGAGCAGTGGCTACCGCGGCATTGCGGAGAAAAATCCTGCGTGAAATAGACATACTAGGGCCTCAGTTCATTATGGTTAAGGTGACTTTAAGCGTAGCAATTCGTAGGGGCTAGTCAATGAAACAGACACTAATTTACAAAGTGGTTGAACAGTCAATTGACTGGCCAATTCTTGGCTATACTTAAGCCACCGAGCGCCCGTCGGGGCTGTTGCTATTCCAGATTCACCCTCCGGGTGCTGTTCTTGAGCCTTTCGCAAATCAGGAAATTATTATGAAGAATAAGATGAATACCGCGCTCCCAATCCTGGCTCTTTCAATATCGGCTGTGTTGCTAAGCGGATGTGGTGGTGGTGGCAAAGATGCCAAAGCACCTGAACCTACACCTGCGGAGGCTTTTGTCGCCGGTACTCATCCACGCTTTGACCCGGTAATTTCGGATCTTCCATTTAATACTGATTTAATTTTCGCCAAGGCGGCTACTACTGATGGCACTGCCGACGTAGGCGCTCCTTCAGATACCGTACGTGCAACGTTGAACGGGTTAGATGGCTTTTCCACCTCGGCATTTTTTGATGTGATGGTGGAGGGCAGTGTGGATGCAGCCACAGTGCAGCCCATGAAAACGGTATTTTTGCTTGAGTTGAACACGGGCGGAAAAGACGCGCTCAATCCAGCCAACATTGTTGGGATTACGGGCGCCGCGAGTTTCGATACAAAAGTGGTGTCGTTGGATGGTGGTACTAACAACGTAATTCGCATACGCCCTATATTGCCGCTTAAATCCAAGTCCAAATACTTGGTGTTTATGACGAATGACATTAAAGACTCCAGCGGCAAACCATTGACTCGTTCCTGGACTTACAACGCATTGCACGATTCCAGTTACTCGATTCTGGATAGCCTCGTACCTGTACGTACCGCTATTACGGGTTGGGAAACCTTGGCGTCCGGCTTTTTAGCCGCAACCACCGGAGCAGCACCTGCAGCGGCGGTTGATAAACTTGTTATCACATACACCTTCACTACCACAGATCCCCAAGCTCCTCTTATGGCCATGGCTGCACCTCGCGCTGCGTTGGCTTCTAGCCAAATCGCGGCGGGTGTCGCACCTGCAACGGCTGTTGCCAGCGTATCGGCACTGGAAGCAGGTGGCCTTCTGACGACACCTAAACAACGCCCCCTTAAGGTATCGGCGGCGACTGGCGTGGATATGGGTGTGCTGAGCAAAGGCGCGCTCGCTGGCAATGTGGGTAAGCTTTACACCGGTTACATCAAACTACCTTATTACCTTACCGCACCAGGTACTTTGCCCTTCGGCGCTTACCTCACGCGCGCATGGACACCAGATTTGACCTTGGCGGGGGCTATCAAGGCAACTGTACCGGCAGATGTCGATAAAACCTACAACCTTACTTACCGCTTCCCATTCGCGGCCAAAACAACTGACGAATCTGTACCCTTGCAAGTTACCTTGCCTGAGAAAAGCTGGGTTCCAGGATATGCAGGCTCTGCGAACTGTGGGCAAATCTATACGACAAGCGGTTATCCCGTTGTTATCTATGTACATGGCATTACCAGTGACCGCACCTCTGGTCTGGCGCTAGCGCACACCATGGCGAGCCGTTGTATTGCAACGGTCGCCATAGATTTGCCCTTACACGGCGTTGCGGCCAACAGCGCGTTTGTTGGCGTGCTCAACGTAGAAAAGAGTCAGTTGATTCCTTTTGCAGCGCTTTACGGCGCTGATGCTCCTCATGAGCGTCATTTTAATGTTGCGGGCCCCGGTGGAGCGCCAGCGCCAATGAATTTCGCCGCACCCACCGCCAATGATGGTTCAGGTGCGCAATTTACTAACTTAGGCTACTTGCTTAACACGCGTGACAATAACCGCGAGGGTGTTGTTGATTTGCTTAACCTCAACGCGAGCTTAAAAGGCTTGGATGCTGATTTTGTTCAAGCGCAAGGCGCCAAGTTGAATTTGGGTAATGTGAACGTGGTAGGGCACTCGCTTGGCGGCATTTTGGGTACTGTATTTACGGCAGTTAATCAGGCTGCAATCGCGAATGAAGCTAAGCTCGGGCTCGCATCCAACCTGAACCCTGTGCGCAGTTTGGTTGCGTCGGTAGCGGGTACCCAGGTGGCACAAGTTCTGGTTAATTCAGCCACTTTTTCCCCCGTTATCAATGCAGGTCTGAGTAAGGCAGGCGTCACACCCGGTACCAGTAATTATGAGAAGTTTATGTACGCCGCCCAAAGCGCGGTTGATTCCGGTGATCCGGTCAATTTCTCGCAACTGGTAGCTACTCTGGGTGTGCCAGTACTCGTGCAACAAGTTAAAGATGACCAAGTTATTCCGAACAGTGCCGACAGCGCGCCCTTAGCCGGTACGGTCGCAATGGCTCGGTTGCTGGGCACCACCGCTTTGGGCTTGGGTGAAACTCAATTGGGTAGGGGGTATGTAAAACTCAATGCGGGCGATCATGGTTCCTTGTTGCGCCCAAGCACCGCTGCACCGCAAGTCACCGCAGAGATGCAAACGCAGGTAGTTAGTTTTGTGCTCAACGCAGGCAAGGTCGCCGTTGGTGCATCAGCGCCCCAAAATATTGATACGCCTAAATAAAATTGTTGTGAAAGAAAAAGCCCGCTCTTGCACAGCGGGCTTTTTTTTAATCAGTAGAATTTGTTGATATCCCTAAAAGTTTTTTAGGGATTTTGCAGTTATCACAAACGAGCTTGTGTATCATTGCCACAAACAAAAGGTTTGGATTGGATATTATCTTAAGACTTGAGACTTGTTATGACGCCGCGCAACTACCTATATCTCCTACGCAAATACGAAGATTACCAACCGCAAATTGATCGCTTGCTCGATTCCATTGTCACCGCTTTAATGCCGCGTAAGTTAGAATCAGATGAAGATGCATTACACAAAACCGTAGAGCGTTTGCATAAATCTTATCCTTTTGTGGAGCTGCTTTATTGCCTTGATGAGCACGGAATGCAAACAACGGTATCGGCTGCTGCGCCCGACATCGACGATTCAAAACGCAGTGAACCGGGTATGCGCTCGGATCGCAGTAACCGTGCTTACTACACCAAAGCAGTTAAAAACGAAAAAATTTCCACGGTAACCTCTCCTTATTTATCTAACGCAACCCATCAGCTTGCCATTTCTGCGGTACAGCGTTACACCACCGCCGAAGATAAAGTAGGTTATTTGGTGATTAATTTTAACTTGGAAAAATTAATCATTTTCTTGAATGGCGACGAGCTGCGCCGCCGCGTCCATCCATTTTTTCAAATGGTGTATGCCATTATTGGTGTGATGTTAGTCATTATTGCGAGCTTACTGTTGTACTACGGCGGTAAGGATATGTACGGCGTTGTCCATAACCATATCGACGAGCCCATTAAAATATTCGGTGCAGTCATTCTAGTTACATTGGGTTTGGCGATTTTCGATTTGGGGAAAACAATTTTGGAAGAAGAAGTATTTCTCCATAAAGATATTCACCACGAAGGCTCAATGCGTCGCACCATTAGTCGTTTTATGTCGGCAATTGTTATTGCGGTTTCCATCGAATCTTTATTGCTCATGTTTAAATCGCTGCTCGGTGGCGAAGATCATTTAAATTCGGCGGTGCTCATGTTGTTTGCGGCTGTTGCCATGTTGGTAGGTTTAGGGATTTACTTGAAACTGACCGACGAGAAATAACGTAGGTTCGAACCGCTCCAAAAGAGGCTTGATACATATCAGGCCTTTTTAATTTTTGGCGGTAAATTTAGTTTATGAATATCACACATTCAGGTGGAAGAAATCTGTGAGTACCAAACAAAAAAGTGCATTTGTCTGCAATGACTGCGGTGCAGATTTTAAAAAATGGCAAGGCCAATGCCCCGAGTGTGGTGCGTGGAATTCTATTGTTGAAGTTCGTTTGGGCCCAACGCCAACGAATCGTTCGGCAAAGTTTGAAGGTTATGCCGGCGGTGCAAGCGGGAATAAAGTACAAACTTTGGCAGAAATTTCATTGGGTGATGTTCCGCGTTTTTCTAGCGGAACGAGCGAATTCGACCGTGTGCTTGGTGGTGGTTTTGTTCCAGGTTCGGTGGTATTGATTGGCGGAAACCCCGGTGCGGGCAAAAGTACTTTGTTATTGCAAACCCTGTGCTTTTTAGCGCGCAATATGAATGCACTTTATGTGACGGGTGAAGAATCGTTGCAACAAGTGGCTATGCGCGCGCAGCGTTTGGGTTTGCCTACAGACAAATTGCAAATGTTAAGTGAAACCAACGTGGAAACCATCTGCGCAACCGCGCAACAAACTGCACCCAAGGTGATGGTGGTGGATTCCATCCAAGTAGTACATATGGAAGATATTTCATCCGCACCCGGTTCTGTATCCCAAGTGCGTGAAAGCGCAGCGTACTTAACGCGCTTTGCAAAGCAAACCGGCACCGTCGTTATTTTGGTGGGCCACGTTACTAAAGATGGTTCGCTTGCAGGACCCAAAGTGCTGGAGCATATGATTGATTGCTCGATTTTATTGGAAGGTGACAACGACTCGCGCTTTCGTACTTTACGTGGCAATAAAAATCGCTTCGGTGCTGTCAATGAATTAGGCGTGTTCGCGATGACAGAGCAGGGCATGCGCGAAGTGAATAATCCCTCTGCCATTTTTTTGCAGCGCGCTGAAGACCCCGCACCCGGTTCTGTAGTGATGGTGATGTGGGAAGGAACTCGCCCGCTGCTGATTGAAATTCAAGCTTTGGTGGATGACAGTCACCTCGGCAATCCACGCCGCGTTGCAGTCGGTATGGATCAAAATCGGTTATCCATGTTGCTCGCTGTTTTGCATCGTCACGGCGGCATTATGGTGGGCGATCAGGATGTTTTCGTAAACGTAGTGGGTGGTGTTCGTGTTATGGAAACCAGTGCGGATCTTGCGGTGTTGTTGGCGATTGTTTCCAGCTTCCGCGATAAAATTTTGCCGCAAGATTTAATGGTGTTCGGTGAGGTTGGTTTGTCGGGTGAAATCCGGCCTGTGCCCAGCGGTCAGGAGCGTTTACGTGAAGCCGCCAAACACGGTTTTAAAAAAGCCATAGTTCCCATTGGCAATGCTCCACGCGAAAAGAATTTGGGAATTGAAGTGGTTGCAGTAAAAAATTTGCAAGAAGCGTTAAATGCGTTGTAAACATATCCCCTAGGGGTATGAAAAAATAAAGTGAATTAAGTCTTCGATTGATTAAGGTTAGCGAGAATTTGCTTCAATAATTTTTCATCAGTTTCGCTAACGGGTTCATATTGAATGCCGAGCATGTGTTCTTGTTGATGCACCAAAGTTCCTTGCAAGTGTAAATAGGGCATCATACCTTCTGGAACTTGCATTTCAGGTATCTCCAAACGTAAACGAACAGGGTCGCCCGCGCAGAGGTTATATCCATCAAGTAGCGCAATGCGCGCTCCATAATAGGAAATATCCAAAACGTGTGCCGCCCATTCTTTATCTGAGCTGCCTAATTCGGCAAAGGCGCGTAAGGGGTAGCGCGGCGCTGTCCTGCGGTCATCATGGTTGTTCATTGGAGTAACACCTCAATCAAATCCAAGGTCTTCGGGGATCAGCGTTGCTCCTCAGCGCTGGCAATTAATTCGGTTAACTCACGTTCTGCGGCGGTCGCGTCGCCAATATTGAGTTCAATCAGCCTGCGTAAGTGGCTGATGCTATCTAAATCAATGGTTGTGCAGGCAAGGTGCAATTGATCCAGTGTTTGATGAACCACTTGGGCGGACATAGCAATACTGGTTTGGTCTGAAAGAATGATTTTTACAAGCAGCGGCGTTGCTGGGTCTAACTGGTAGGGGCCAAGCTTGACGAGCAATAAACCCTTGAGTGACACATCTAATAATTGCGCTTGCCAATTTTTATCACCCTGTGCGATTTGTACACGGGCATCAAAATCAATTCGGCTAAAGCGGCGGCGTTCCTGAGTCATAATCTACATCTTTTCGTTATTTGGGCTTCTTAAGAGTGTAGACCAGTTGAACTAAATGGCCATTTTGTAGTGAAAATGGGTTCTTAAGCATGTCTATTTGCCTTGTTCCATACCAAAAACCTATAATCGCGCCACTTAATGTAACGGGTTTCATACGATGACAGATTTTCGAATTGGAGTAGACCTTGGGGGCACAAAAACCGAGGTGATTTTGTTAAATGGTAATAGCCAAGAGTTGTTTCGCACCCGCATTCCCACCGTGCGCGACGATTATGCGGCGACTCTGCGCGATATTGCAGGCTTGGTCGCGCAGGCTGAAGCTGTTACTGGGCAGGGAAATATCCCGGTTGGTATTGGTATTCCCGGAACTATTTCCCGTAAAACAGGGTTTGTGAAAAACGCTAACTCCACTTGGTTGAACGGGAAACCCTTTCAAAAGGACCTTTCAGCGGCGCTCAATCGCAACGTAAAAGTAACCAATGACGCCAACTGTCTTGCTGTCTCCGAGGCAACAGACGGTGCGGGTCGCGGTCACGATTTGGTCTTTGCAGGTATTTTGGGCACGGGTTGTGGGGCTGGAGTAGCCTTCAAGGGTTTGCCCATTGTTGGGCCTAATGGTGTAGCAGGGGAGTGGGGGCATAACTCCTTGCCTTGGACTCACGATGCTGAATTGAATGCGCGCCCTTGTTATTGCGGTAAAGCGGGGTGCCAGGAAACCTTTCTCTCGGGCACCGGCCTGTGCAAATCCTACGAAATGGTGACGGGCTTGCAGTTAAAAGGCCATGAAATTGCAGAGCGTGCGGCAAAGAATGAAATCCATGCCCGCCAAGTTCTGGATGCATATTTTGATCAGCTCGCGCGTGGATTGGCGGCGGTTATCAACATCATGGACCCGGATATTATTGTGCTCGGCGGCGGAGCCTCCAATATCGCCGAAATTTATACGGCTGTGCCCCAGCTCTTAAGTAAATACGTTTTCGGTTTTGAGTGTGATACGCCAGTCGTACAAGCCGTTCACGGCGACTCGAGCGGAGTGCGCGGCGCGGCTTGGTTGAATCCGCTATAATCCACGCTCCTTGAGTGAAGGCTAGCCATGGTCTTCACTTTGTTTCCGGCTCTTTCTAAGTCATTTTATGCGCAGATTATTATTCGTTCTTCTTATAGCTGCGTATTCTTCTGTGAGTGTTGCGGGGGAGCCGATGAAACCCCAACGCATTGCCTCGCTCAATTTATGTTTGGATGCGCTCTTGCTCAAGTTGGTTGAACCTGCGCGCATTAATTCCTTGACCTATCTTTCCGGTAATCCACAATTTTCACCTTTTGCTAAACAAGCGCAGCAATTTTATTTGAATCGCGGTCTTGCAGAAGATTTGGTTCCGCGTAATCCCGATTTAGTTCTGGCAGGTGATTTTGGTGCAGGCGATACCAAAGTGTTGTTAACGCAATTAGGTTTTCGCGTTGAAACTCTGTCGTTACCGCGCACCTTAGCTGATATTAGCGTGCATCTCCGTCGCTTCGGTGAACTCACAGACAGTGAGATTGCTGCCGAAAAAATGGTGCGCGAATTGGAAACACAGCTTGCACGTTTGGATGCACATTCAAGCAAACCGATTCCTGCATTTTGGTACGCATCAAACAGTTACGTGGTGGGGGCAGATACGTTGGAGAACGAGTTAATGACGCGTGCCGGCTTCCACAATTTGGCGTTGGATAAACATATCAGCGGTTTCGCGCAATTAGATTTGGAAGACTTAATCTTGGCGCAACCGCAAGTCATTATTGTGGAGGCGTCTGACGTGCAGGCTTTTTCGCTTGCGCAAGAATATGTTAATCATCCCGCCTTACGTAAAAATAATATGCAAATTATAAAACTTCCGGCAACACTTTCCGTGTGTATTGCGCCCATTGCGGTAGATGTTATAGAAAACCTTATTCAACAGAAAAACGCGCTTATTCATTAAGGATTCCTGTGCAGAAAATTTCTTACCCAATATTGATCCTTATCTTAGGTCTCAGTGTTTTGATCGCATTTTTGTGTTCACTTAGTATGGGTAATGCTTCCATTTCTATTATTCAAGCGATAAAAGATTTGGTAAATCATAACCCATCTTTGCATCAGACAGTTGTTTGGGAGATTCGCTTGCCGCGAGTGTTGTTAGCGGTGTTGGTGGGCGCAACCCTAGGGCTTGCGGGAGCGACCATGCAGGGTTTTTTGCGCAACCCCTTAGCCGAGCCGGGTATTTTAGGTGTTTCCAGCGGGGCAGCATTAGGTGCGGTTATCGTGCTCTATTTTGGTTTTGCAGCGGCGGCCTGGTATTGGTTACCCATTGCGGCAATCACGGGTGCTTTTATTGCGTTAACCTTGGTGTATTTGTTAGCAGGTTTTCGCAGCAGTGTGCTTTCCTTAATTTTGGCTGGTGTTGCAATTAATGCTATAGCGGGCGCATTAATTTCGGTAGCGCTTAACTTTGCACCCAGCTATTTTGCGTTGCAAGAAATTGTATTTTGGTTAATGGGCTCTTTGGCCAATCGCAATATGCATCACGTTTATATAGCGACACCTTTTATTGTATTGGGCTGGGTGTTGTTATTGAGCCGGTTTCGTTTTTTAAATGCGTTAAGTTTAGGTGAGCAGACCGCAACCTCGCTTGGTTTTAATCCTGTGCGTGAACGTAACGTGTTGTTGTTAGGCTTAGCGCTGTGCGTTGGATCAGCAGTTGCCGTTAGCGGCAGTATAGGTTTTGTTGGTTTGGTGGTGCCGCATTTATTGCGTCCCTTAGTGGGGCACAAACCTGGCAGGTTATTAGTGGCTAGCGCTTTAGGCGGGGCACTGCTTGTACTAGGTGCAGATATTCTGGTAAGGCTATTGGATGTGGCGCGGGAATTAAAACTCGGTGTGGTTACATCGCTACTGGGCGGGCCGTTCTTTTTAATGCTGATTTTAAAAACACGCTCACGCTGGATTTAATATGACACTGTTAAACGCAGAAAATTTATCCTTACATCTCGGCAATAAAATCGTTGTAGATGGCGTAGATATTCATGTTGATGAAGGTGAATTCGTTGGCTTGATAGGGCCAAATGGTGCGGGAAAAAGTTCGCTATTGCGAATGTTGGCCGCCTTAACCGCGCCAAGTGCAGGCGACATTAATATTGCCTGCGCAAATTCACTGACATCAATTCATAAAATATCAGCTCCGGTTCGCGCGCGATTTATGGCATACCTTGCGCAGCATGAATCACCAGCGTGGCCATTGAGTGTCAAAAATTTAGTGGCACTGGGGCGCTCGCCGTGGAACTCAACGGTTAATACCTCGGCTGATGACGAGGCTGCAGTTGCTGCAGCACTAGACATGACAGACGTAAAATCTTTAGGCGAGCGTCCTGTAACGGAGTTGTCTGGTGGTGAATTACAGCGTGTGTTATTAGCTAGAGTATTCGCAGGCAAGCCACGTTTAATTGTTGCAGATGAACCTATTGTTGCGCTTGATGTGTACCACCAACTACACATTATGGAGCTGTTGCAATCGCACGCGCAGCAGGGTGGTGCAGTCATAGCGGCTTTGCATGATTTAAGTTTGGCTGCACGTTTTTGCTCGCGCTTGGTGCTGATGAACCACGGAAAATTAATTGCTGTTGGCGAACCTGTTGAGGTGTTAACGCCAGACAATCTTGCACACGTCTACGGCATTAGCGCTCATGTGGATTGTCGTGAAGATGGTGTTGTTATTATCCCTGTCAAACGTGTGGCTCCCTTATGAAAGCGAATACACTAAAACATATTATTAATTTATGGCCGCCGTTGTTTTTTAATGCCATAAAAGTCACTCGTATTAGCGATAATTTTCGCGAAATAGATGTTGCCTTAAAGTTGCGATGGTTTAACCGCAACAATGTGCGCACGCAATTTGGTGGTAATTTATTTGCCATGACCGACCCATGGTACATGCTGATGATTATGGAAAATCTGGGGCGTGATTATTACGTGTGGGATAAAAAAGCGAGCATAGATTTTGTATCGCCCGGCCGCTCAGGTGTCGCCGCAAAGTTTGTTCTCACCGAAGAAAAAATTACCGAAATACGTGCTGCTACTGCAAGTGGTGAAAAATATTTGGCAGATTTTGTAGTGGATATTTATAGTGCGGAACACATCCTAGTGGCCAAAGTTCATAGAACCGTTTATATAAAGCGAAAGCCTGCGAAATAGTATTTCTGCTTGACTCAACCCCCGCAACCCCATACCCTGCGCGCCGAGGTGTTTGACGTGCCGATAAGCTGTTTTCAGTCAGTGCAAGGGTCAAATTAAATGGGAAGTTTGGTGCGCCTGCTTTTTTATTAAAAGTGCAAAGCCAACACTGCCCCCGCAACGGTAAGTAATCTGTTTTTGCAGTTATAAGTCCGATACCAGCCTCAAAACCTATATTCACGATGTCGCGGAGGGCAACATCGGTGGAAATTCTGTGTTTTACGGGCCAGTTAACTGGCTTTGCGCATTATTCCCGCTTCCCCTCCCTCATCCCAATTTTTTGGATTGAGGAACTTATGTCTTTTAAATCTTTCGCGTTAACTCCATTGAGCGTGGCAATCTTGTCCGCTGCTATTACAACTCCCGCATTTGCTTCAGGTGAAAAAGTAGAAACACTCGTCATCAGCGCAACACGCAGCGAAGGCCCTGCTATGCCGGTGGCAACGCAAATCAAGATTGTTGATTCTGAAACTATTCGCCTGAGTGGCACAACAACAGTGACTGAAATTTTAAGAGCTCAGGCAGGCATTCAAATTCAAGATACCGATGGCAGCGGTGGCCGCAATGTAACGGTTGCCATGCGCGGGTTTTCCGGTAATGCAACTAACAATACCTTGGTGTTGGTTGATGGCCGCAAATTAAATAACCCAAGTCTTGCAGGCCCCGCATTAAATACGGTTGCGATAAAAGATATTGAACGCATAGAAATTGTTCAAGGTAGCGCAGGCGTTTTGTATGGCGATCAAGCTGTAGGCGGTGTCATCAATATTATTACCCGCAGCGCAAAAGCGGGCGAGCTACATGCAACAGTCAGTGCAGAGGCAGGTAGTGATGATTTGCGCAATTACACCGCAAGCTTAGGGCAGGGCTTTGAAACCGGGTTTAGCTACAACCTAAGCGCGCAAAAGCGCGACACCGATAATTATCGTCAAAACAATCGCTCAGAAGTGACTAACGTTCTAGGAAAAATTGCTTACGAATTTGATGCGGGCAGGGTGTTTGTTGAGAAGCAAAAAATTGAAGACGATTTAGGTTTGCCAGGTACTTTATTGGTTAACGAGGCAGCTAAGGATCCTCGTGCAAGTAACAAGCTTGCCGATTTCGCAAAACAAGATACGGACTTGGAGCGCATAGGTGGAAAATTAAATTTTTTAGAAAATTGGGCGTTGCTGGCTGAATATTCTGATCGCGATGAGACTGGGCATTATCTCTACGACGATTACGACAAAACCGATGGCTACTTCCCGTTTACGAGCGCATACGACATGCGCGTTAAGAATTTTACACCCCGTGTAGTTGCGAACTTACCGACTGAAAATGGCAATGCAGTAATAACACTCGGCTACGATCAAGTGGATGCGGATTACACAACTCAAGATGGCTACACCGATATTTCGCAAACCCAGAAAGATGTGTACGCACAAGTAATTTATCCGTTGAGCAAATCACTCACCCTAAATACGGGCGTGCGTCATGCCAGTGTTGATGATGAAAATCATGTAATGTCGAATACCCATAGCGATTCGTTAAATATCGGCGAACTCGGTTTACATTATCAAATCGATTCTAATTGGCGTGCGTTCGGACGTGTAGCGGACGGCTTCCGTTTCGCAAATGCGGATGAAAATGGTTATGTAGCACCGGGTGTTGAGTTTTTAGAAGTACAAAAGAGTAAATCGCAAGAACTTGGTTTGGCTTGGACAGCACAGGATGCGAGTGTTAAGTACAGCCTGTTCCACATGATGGTTGATAACGAAATTATGTATGACCCGCTGGCTGGCACCTACGGTGCTAATATTAATTTGCCAGAGTCTGAACGTCAGGGCTTATTATTTGATGGTGATTTACAGCTTAATGAAGTTATAGGTCTACACGGTAACTACACCTACACCCATGCGGAATTAACCTCAGGTAATTTCAAAGATAAGGCAGTTCCTTTTGTTGCTAAACACAGCGCAAACCTCGGCGTTGTATTTACATTGATAAAAAATGTTAATGTGAGCCTAGATACTAACTACATAGGTAGCCGCTATTTGGTAGGTGATAATGCCAACAGTCAACCGCAAGTAGACCCGGTCACTTTATTTAATGTGAATATTGTGTGGGATATAGATACTGTAGAGTTAGGCTTGCGTATTAAAAACCTGACTGGCGAAACCTATTCAGATTATGAAGGTACGAGTTGGAAGGGAACCTATGTTTATCCGCAACCCAAGCAAACCTTTAGCGGACATGTGACTTACAGGTTCTAGAGAGCTCGATTTTGGAAATACCGTTAAATCTATAGGTTAAAATAAAAGGCGCGATTACCGCGCCTTTTTTCTATTGTTTAGGAGTTGTTATGACTGACGAAAAAGCTCAGCGCCATAAAGAGCGTATGCAACAACGCAAAGAAATTGTGGATGCAAAAATAGCGCGCGCAACAGAAGATCGCGGTGTTCTGATCGTTTTAACCGGTGATGGCAAAGGCAAAAGCAGTTCTGGTTTTGGTACCGCTTTGCGCTGTTTGGGCCATGGTTATAAAGTTGCCATAGTGCAATTTATTAAAGGCACATGGGAATGTGGTGAAAAAAACTTTCTAACCGAAAGCCTGTTTCGCGGCGAAAATCCAAAGCTTGAATATTTCACAATGGATACGGGTTTTACGTGGGAAACTCAAAACGCAGAAAAAGATAAACAGGCCGCCGAAAAAGTATGGGCCGAATGCGAGCATGTTTTTAAAGATCCAGACGTTCATTTGGTTTTGTTGGATGAGCTTACTTATATGCTCAACTTTAAATATCTGGATAAAGAAAAAGTATTGGCGGCGATTCAAAGTCGGCCAATAACACAAAACATTATTATCACTGGGCGTGGCGCTAAAAAATATTTGGAAGATTTGGCAGATACCTTTAGTGAAGTTAGAGCGATCAAACATGCATTTGATAGCGGAATAAAAGCCCAGAAGGGAATTGAGTGGTAGCCATGAGCAAAACCATCATGGTGCAAGGCACAACGTCAGACGCAGGCAAAACCACATTGGTGGCCGCCTTGTGCCGCATTTTTAAAAACCAAGGTATTGCTGTTGTACCCTTCAAGCCGCAAAACATGGCGTTAAATTCGGCAGTGACTGTGGATGGTGGTGAAATCGGTCGCGCACAAGCCTTACAAGCGCAAGCAGCAGGTTTGCTACCTCATACGGATATGAACCCCATTTTAATAAAGCCTACCAGTGATACGAAAGCGCAAATTATTATTCATGGCAAAGCTATAAGCGATATGGATGCGACGGTTTACCACGATTATAAAACTCATGCCATGAGCGCGGTTTTGGAATCTTATAAGCGATTGCAAAACCAATATGAATTGATTGTGGTGGAAGGCGCAGGCAGCCCCGCAGAAATAAATTTGCGTGACCGTGACATTGCGAATATGGGTTTTGCGGAAGCCGTTGATTGCCCTGTTATTCTGATTGCCGATATAGATCGCGGCGGTGTGTTTGCGCATCTTGTGGGTACGCTGGAATTATTAAGTGAATCCGAACAAGCGCGCGTTATAGGATTTGTAATCAATCGTTTCCGTGGCGATTTAAGTTTGTTGCAGTCCGGTTTGGATTGGTTGGAGAAAAAAACCAGTAAACCCGTTCTGGGTGTGGTTCCGTATATTCACGGCTTGACCCTAGATGCAGAGGACGCGCTGGAGCGCTCACTCACGCCAAAAACAAATACAAAAATTCGCATTGCGGTTTTGGTGTATCCACGAATATCCAATCATAATGATTTTGATGTACTGCGTTTGCATTCCGATATTGATTTTATGTGGGTGGGCCCGGAACAGGCTATCCCCGCTGTAGATTTAATTATTCTTCCCGGCAGTAAAAATGTGCGTGCAGACTTAGCATTTTTGCGCGAGCAAGGTTGGGATAAACGTATTTCAAAGCACTTACGTTATGGCGGAAAAGTGATTGGGATTTGTGGTGGCCTACAAATGCTGGGCGAAAAAATTATTGATTCGTTTGGTATTGAAGGTGCTCCAGGTGAAACAAGAGGCTTGGGCTATTTACCCTTGAGCACGGAACTCACCCGCGACAAAATATTGCGGCAGCGCAGCGGATTTTTGTGGGACTCGGTGACCTCCGTAGAAGGTTATGAAATTCACTGCGGGCTCAGTGAAGGAGAAGCACTGGCAAACCCTGCGCTTTATTTTCAGGATGGTAATGCTTTAATTCCCGACGGTGCAGTTAGTGCAGACGATCAAATAATGGGAACCTACTTACATGGTCTCTTCGATTTACCAGAAGCTTGCGGCAAGATATTGCAATGGAGCGGAGCGAGTGTGAATAGCCCTGTGGATTTACACAAAGTTCGTGAAGATGCCTTGGAACGTTTAGCCGCCTGTGTGCAAGGTTCAATTAATCTTGCTGCGCTTGATCTTGCCAAATAACTTTTTCTAATCAATATTAAAGCCCTTATTTCATAGGCTACCGCTTGTTGAGGTACGGTTTAAAACAACAAAAAACTGCTAGTCTTAAAGCATTCCTTTTTAATGTTTAATTTTTTCAGCTATACCGGATGGAACTTTTTATTAATGGATTTTGCTGGACTATTGAGGGCTTGCTTATGATGCTGATGCGAATATTGCAATTTCAATCTCCTGCCATGTTAGCGCTTGCGTTCACCGCTTTTTCTGTTTGCGCATTTAGCCCATTAGCCTTGGCAGATAAAGAGCCTGCCGTGGAGAAGCCCTATATTGTGTTGGGCACCAACGTCTTACAAAAAAAGCCGCAGCAAGTTGGTGAGCTCGTTCAAGGCGGTTCGGTTGATCATGTTAAATGCATTTTGGAAAAGATGAAGGTCAAATATGAGATCCGGTCTTTGCCGTGGCGGCGCGCGCGGCAAGAGGTTCATGCAAGTGTGATTGACGGATTTTTCACGGCCGTTTCCATTGATGATGCGAGTGACTTTGCTACCTTTTCGGCGCCATTGGTATTAGAAAATTGGTATTGGTTTTGGCGTACCGATATGGTTGCACCTATATCCTGGAAAGCTCATTTCCAAATTGGTGTAATTCTGGGTAGCCAACAAGAAGCGATTTTAAGTAACGAAGGTTATAGCGATTTTGTCACTGCGAATAATTTAGAGCAGTTAACGAAGCTGCTGTTAAGTAAGCGAATTGATGCGGTGCTCTTGGATAAAGAAGTCTTTGAAAAGACGGCAGCGAAAATGCACATTTCTAGCCGTGATTACAAATCGCGGTTTTTCCGCTACATGCCCTTGGGTGTTTATTTCGGTGCTCCTTTTTTAGTGCAGCACCCTGATTTTTTAAGCGCGTTTAATAGCCGAATTGATTCCTGTGCCACAATAGGATTCGATCTTTCTCCCAGTGAGAAGGCAGAAATTCAAAAAATAATGTTGCCGTGGCTGCAAAAGATTAGAACCAATAAAGATATTCTGGCGGCAGTTAGTCAGCAAAATAGTGCCAATAAAAGCAAACCTGTTAATCAGCTACAGCAAATCGACCAGCAGTGGCAGCTCGCTTTTACGGTGAATAACACCAATTTTTCCAAAACGGTCGTTAATCAAACGGTATCGGGTTTGTTGGGGCAATATACCGCGAGCTCTAAAGATTTACTCGCCGAAATTATTGTGATGGATGAACGTGGTTATAACGTTGCAATCTCTAGCATGACCTCTGATTACTGGCAGGGTGATGAGGAAAAATTTACGGAAGTTTTTAACAAGTCAGCTGAATCGCTTCATTTTGATAAAATCAAATATGATGCTTCATCGCGACGCTTTCAGGTTCAATTGAGCGCACCTTTAGTTCACCCGCAATCACAAAAAGTTGTTGGCGTTGTAACTCTGGGTGTTGATATAGATAAAGCACTCTCCTTGTCTAACTAAACGAGTGCTTATTGTTTTGAATTTTAGTACTGGTAACGCTTAACTTATTTGTTAAGCGTCACCACCATTAAACTACCTTCGAACTTTTTGGGTTCTAGTGCATACCAAATGAGTAAATCTGTCGGCCAGCGCTTTTCACATTTATCAATAAGTGCCAAAAAGGGGCTGCGGCCTGGGTCGGCCAGTACTACTTTTTTAACGCCAGCCTGAGCTGCGCGTTTGAGCATTGCGAACCATTCGTCTGCGAGTTCATCCCAAAAGCAGATGTCGCCACCGACAATCACGTCGAAGTTTTCTAAATCCTTTTTCTTCATGTCTTTCATGGCGCAAGTCAACTTAGAGACTTTTACACCGTTGAATTCTGCTTGTGCATCCAAAAACGCGAACACATCGCCGTCTACATCCATGCCGGTGACTTTGCAGCCCTTGCTTGCAAAAAATATAGAAGTCGGCCCCCAACCACAGCCTACATCAAGAACCCGCAATTTTTTTGCGGGTGCATGCTGGGTAAAATAATCCATCAACAAGTAACTGGAATCCCAATGCCTGTCACCATGAACACTGGGTGATACTTCTTTTTTTATTTTCTTTATTTGTGGATGCTTTTCGTTAAACAACCAAATTCCATAAGCACCAAGTGTATGTTTTTCAGGGGGGGCGATAAGTTCAGGCACAATAGTTCCTTCGTCAACTGGGTTAATAAATGTCGGGGACAAACATCTCTTTTGGAACAGGGCGGCGCGAATAGTCTTCGTGATATTCTCGCTCAGGTAAATCAATAACCGGACGTTTTATTTCTTCATAAGGCATTTGTTGCAGCAGATGATGAATGCAATTGAGCCGCGCTTTTTTCTTATCAACGGCTTCCACAATCCACCAAGGCGCTTCTGGTATGTGCGTGCGCTCCAGCATAATTTCTTTGGCTTTGGTGTAGTGTTCCCACCGGCGGCGTGATTCCAAATCCATGGGGCTGAGTTTCCACTGTTTTAACGGATCGTGTATGCGACCTAGAAAGCGCAAATTCTGTTCTTCGTCAGAAATGGAAAACCAATATTTAATGACTTGAACACCGGAGCGTACGAGCATTTTTTCAAACTCAGGTGCTGAGCGAAAAAACTCTTCGTATTGTTCGTCGGTACAGAAACCCATAACACGTTCAACGCCCGCCCGGTTATACCAGCTGCGGTCGAATAATACGATTTCGCCCGCAGCCGGTAGGTGCGATACATAACGCTGAAAATACCACTGCGTGCGTTCACGCTCGTTGGGTGCGGGTAGGGCTGCTACACGACATATGCGCGGGTTAAGCCGTTGCGTTATGCGTTTAATCACGCCGCCTTTACCGGCAGCGTCGCGGCCTTCAAAAATGACCACTACCTTATGGCCCGTTGCGGCTACCCAATCTTGCAGCTTGACCAACTCGGCTTGTAGGCGAAACAGTTCGCGAAAATAAAATTGGCGATAGGCTTTTGCTTCTTGCGTTTGCTGAGGCGCATCAAGATCCGCATCCTGAAAATAAATGCGATCTTCCATTTCCAACTCAAGCTCCTCGTCATAGCTGTCGAGAAAGTCGGCATGAATCCGTTGAACAAGTTCGGCATCAATAAAACTCATAAAAACCACCTCGCGTTGTGCTGAGGCTCACGAGTGTATGTATGAATTGTGACAGTTTGGAAACAGCCGTCTTATCAGCAAAAAAAAATGCACAGCCACTTGCGTGAACTGTGCATTTTTTACGCCAAGGGCTTTTGCCCAATGGTACCCCGAGGGGTTATGACTTAAGCGGTTTGTACTTCATACGTTTGGGCTGTGAATCGTTGCCTTTACGTTTTACCAAGTCTTCGTGGTAGTCGGTGTAGTTGCCTTCAAAGAAGACGATATCTGAATCACCTTCGTACGCGAGTATGTGGGTCGCAATACGGTCGAGGAACCAGCGATCATGCGAGATCACCAACACGCAGCCGGGGAAAGCGAGGATTGCATCTTCCAATGCGCGCAGAGTTTCAATATCCAAATCGTTTGAAGGTTCGTCGAGTAAAAGCACGTTTGCGCCTTGCTTCAAGGTGTTAGCCAAATGCAAACGGCCACGCTCACCGCCAGACAATTCGCTTACGCGTTTTTGTTGGTCGGAACCTTTGAAGTTGAAACGGCCAAGGTAGGAACGTGAGCTCACTTCGTAATTACCGATTTTTAAAATGTCTGCACCATCGGATACGGCTTCCCATACCGATTTTTTGTCGTCCAGATTTTCACGGCTTTGCTCAACGTAAGCCACTTTTACGGTGTCGCCGAGTGTGACGGTTCCGCTATCAGGTTTTTCGGTGCCGGAGATCATACGGAACAAAGTCGATTTACCTGCACCGTTACCGCCCACGATTCCGACCACTGCACCTTTTGGAATGCTGATTGAAAGGTTGTCGATCAACAAGCGGTCGCCATAGCCCTTGCTCACGTTTTGCAGCTCGATCACTTTATCGCCCAAGCGCTCGCCCGGCGGAATGTAGATCTCGTTGGTTTCGTTGCGCGCTTGGAATTCTTGCGATTGCAATTCGTCGAAGCGAGCGAGACGCGCCTTACTCTTGGCTTGGCGTCCCTTTGGATTTTGACGAACCCATTCCAATTCAGTCTTTAATGCTTTTTGGTGAGCAGCTTCTGAGCGGGCTTCTTGCTCAAGACGGGCGTCTTTTTGTTCCAGCCAGCTGGTGTAGTTGCCTTCGTAAGGAATGCCGTGACCACGGTCGAGTTCTAAAATCCAACCGGCGGCGTTGTCGAGGAAGTAACGATCATGCGTAATCGCCACTACGGTGCCGGGGAAATTGTGGAGGAATTGTTCTAACCAGTAAACCGATTCGGCGTCCAAGTGGTTGGTAGGTTCGTCGAGCAAGAGCATATCGGGGCGCGACAAAAGCAGGCGGCAAAGTGCCACGCGGCGGCGTTCACCGCCAGATAGCACAGTTACATCCGCATCCCACGGCGGCAAACGCAAAGCGTCAGCAGCAACGTCTAAGGTATTTTGCAGGTTGTGTGCATCCCAAGCTTGAATGATGTCTTCGCATTTGGCTTGCTTCTTCGCCAACTCATCAAAGTCGGCATCGGGTTCGGCGTAGGCAGCATAAATTTGGTCGAGTTCAGCTAAAGCATCTACCGCTTCGCGTACGCCATCTTGCACGTTACCCAATACATCTTTGGCAGGGTCGAGCTGCGGTTCTTGTGGAAGGTAGCCGATTTTGATACCGGGCATGGGGCGAGCTTCGCCGTTAAAATCCTGATCAACGCCCGCCATGATTTTCAGCAGGGTGGATTTACCAGAGCCGTTCAAACCGAGTACACCAATTTTGGCGCCGGGGAAGAAGGAGAGGGAAATATCTTTTAGAATTTCACGCTTGGGCGGCACAATTTTGCCAAGCCGGTGCATGCTAAATACGTATTGAGCCATGGGGCTAACCTCGTTCGGGCAGGGATTTTTATAAAGCGCGTACTATAAATGCTGGCGGGCACAGAAGGAAGCTGAAAGCAAAGCGGGCGGCTCAGTCATTTTTGATATTAATCAGCAAATTGCTGCACGCTACCTATACTAAGGTCTTGAGGATTGAGTTTAACCATGGGGGGTCGTTGACTTTACCTGTATTCCTAACTGAGCACTGTATGCGCAATCAGAAAATTCGTTCGTTAATGATTTATTTTGTAACTGCCAGCCTATTTTTAACGCTAGCTCTCGCCATCTCTGTAGTGATTCTTCTAAACAACGTCACGCGCGCATCTGACTACGAACACCATACCAGCGATCAAATTGTTGATAAGTTGTCTGAGGCCAAATTTCAGGTCGTACAAATCCAGCAATATCTTACCGACTCAGCGGCAACTGGCGAACAAGACGGTGTTGATGATGCCACCAAAGCGCGCGATGCGGCTTTATCCGCAGTGAAGCAGATGCTGAGTTTTGACCCGTCCCTCAACCAAGAAGCGCTGTTACTGGATGCGGATATCAACGCTTTGTTTGATACAGGGGTTGGTATGGTTAAGGCCTATGGTCAAAGCCGTGAAGCGGGGAATCTGATCATGAAAGATCCCAATGGCTTTGACCGGAAATCTGAAATGACCGTTGAAGTCTTAGATCGTCTTACCGCCAAGGTCGATGCCTTGCAAGCGGAGGCATCTGCGAGTGTTATGAATTCTATTGCTAAAACTAAAGTGCTCACCATTATCATTTCCGCCATTATTTGTGCATTGGTAGCGGGGGCAGGCTATGCCTTTTATCAAATATTACTGTTGCAGTTGGGCGCCGAGCCCGCTGTTAGTCGCAATCTTGCTGAGGTGTTGATGAAAGGTGATTTAACCTCTGCGATAGGCGTTAGCACTACTGATAAAAGCAGTCTTCTTTACTGCTTGTCGGTACTGCAAAAGCGTTGGACGGATGTCATTATTAATTTGCGCCAGCAGGCCCATCTTATGTCCGTTCCTGCCTCGGAATTAAATATGCATGCCCATGAGCTAGCGGCGAATGCGGAGTTGCAGACTAAAGCCTCGTCGAGTGTGTTGGCGAATGTTGAAGATTTGTCCTTGAATATTGAGCAGCTAACAATCGATACAGAAGCTGCTAACCAACAACTTATTCAAACGGGAGAGTCTGCCGAAAAAAGTGTTCACGAGCTGGATTTGGTGGTGCGTGAAATTAATGCGGTATCAAGCTCTGTAGCACGGTCGGCGGAACAAGTGAGCGTGCTAGATGCGCGCAGTAAAGATATTGCTGGGATTGTTGCGGTAATTAAAAGTATTGCCGATCAAACCAATCTGCTTGCGCTCAATGCGGCTATTGAAGCGGCAAGAGCGGGGGAGACCGGCCGCGGATTTGCGGTAGTAGCCGATGAGGTTCGCACACTTGCCCAGCGCGTAGCTGAGTCCACTAAAACAATTACGGGCATGGTGGGCGATGTGAGTGAAGCTACCCGCGAAATTGTTGCAACCATCGATAGCAGCGTGACGCAAGTCAATAGCAGTGTGCAGAAATCAATACATGCGCGCGAAACCATTGCGCGTATCAGCAGTGAATCTTTAGCGGTTAGCCGTCAAGTATCACGCATTAACGGTGCGCTCTCTGAACAACGCGTCAACGGTCGCGCTATTGCAAATAGTATGGGTGAGATTGTTACGGCAACGGAAAAAAATAATGCAGCCTCTGCCGATTTGGCAAATGCAGCGAAACTGTTGCATAAGTTCTCCGACGAAATAAACGCGCATAGTAGCTACTTCAAATTCAATGAGGGTTTATCCCGGTAGGCGTTCAATTATTTTGCAGTGCAGAAACAAAAAAACCTCGCACTCGGCGAGGTTTTTTTATGAGTGGCTATTTAGTGTTGTCGTCATTTTTGTCGCGTGAGAAACGCGGGTTATTTTGTATGCGTTCCGCGCGCTCAGTTCGTTGCTGGAATTGCGCGCGTCCTTCAGCCTCATTTCTGGGGGCGGGCATTTCCATTCGCGGTTGAATTTCTTGCCGCTCTACTCTTGGCTGTGGTTCACTAAAACTCGGTCTTGGTGGCTCTTGAGCGCGTTGAACTGGGCCAGAAAAATTGGGGCGGCGATCAGCGTCATCTGTCACTACACGAGACTCTTGATTAAAGATGCGGCTGTGGGTGTTCGCGCTCGCTTCTGTGCGACGATTGATGGTTGCACGGTTACGCTCGGCTGCCTCGGAATGATCAATAGCGGGCCCGTTGTTGGTATCCAATGAAGGCTGCTGATTCTGGTTCTGTACACCTATACCACTAGTGTTGATGGTATTTCCGCGCTGACCTGAATCATTACCGAATGGACGGTGCTCCCGCAGATTGTTCTCACGGTGTAAACGCTCGCGCACTTGTTCAGCGCGATCAACCCGGCCTGGGTTGTTGCCGTTGTCGCCGCGATTCACATTGCGATCATCATTACCGCCATTGTTATTCCACTGGTTGCCGTTACGCTGACTATCATCTCTTTTCCAGCCATCAGTGCCGCGTGGGTTTGGGTGGCCACCTTGGCCGAATTGGCGACGATAATCGCGGTCACTGTCACGGGATACATGACGGCTGCCATAGGTCTCGCGCAAATTGTTGTTGTAGTAAGCAACGCCACGTCTGTGTTCTGGGTTGTGGTTCCAGTTGCGGGCATCAGTGTGGCGAACTATGTCTCTACCAGTATAAAAGCGAGTTGGGCCGCGGTAATGGTGATGATCAATTACCACAACGCGGCGATCGCGCCAGCGGCATGAGCTGTAAAAATAAGATTGGCCAAGGTAAATACTGCTGCCCCAGTAAAAGCCGGATACATAGGTGTAACTGCTTGGGTAATGCCAATAAACAGGTGGATAGTCTGGCCACCACCAATTGCCGTAAACGACGCGTGTATCGTAAACAGGAACGTAAACGATACGCTCTTCTGCGGGTTCAATAATGATGTTGTCGTCATCACGTTCAACGGAAATATGCTGAGCTTTTTCAAGATTGCCCGTTGCGTAAGCGCGCTTGCGCAAGCGTTGCACGGCATCCATCACAGACTCTTCATCATTCAAGAATGCATCGCCCAAGCTCTGCGTCCAATCCACGTCATCGCTCATGCGTTTTAATATATCGGGAAAGGCGACCAAGGCTTTCACGCTTGGGTCCCAGTCTTTGTTTTCGGCGAATTTGAGCGCGTCTTCCGTTTTAAGATCTTTATTGCTGCGTACCCAACGGTCAGCTTGGATAACTTCCAGTGGATAGGTGGAGGCGATGAGCACTTGTGAGAGGAGTGCGTCCGGGTAAAGCGCAATGGGTGCCAGCATTTGGTCGAGTTCCGCTTGGCTAAATTCCACATCCTGTCGATCGGCTGCCTGACTTGCGGGGGCCAAAGCCAGTAATGGAATCACTGTTAGCAAAAGCAGAGCTGCTCTGTGTAGAGATTTTGCCAAGCTCATCGGGAGTTTCATTTGATTTCTCGTCTTATGTCCAGTTGGCGGGCTTGCAAGGATCAGGTGACTGCACCTTGCAAGGCTAAGGCGTTTGGCCCATCGGGTAACTCGTACACCCCCGTTGCAGGGCTCTGACACCTTGGGCTCTTTATAAGTTGCAGCGGCTTAATCTGGCCTGAATGACGCAAAGTTGTGCAGGTGCGGGATCATCCAATACGGCGCCCCAATCGGCAAGCGCTTTATCTTGACTAAAACTCCAGCAGCTTGATAATGGCGGCCTTGATGGATTGAATGCAGGTAAGAGAGTTTCTAATGATAGATGTGAGTTTTCAGCTGAAAGGTAGCGCGCTGACGGTAGTAGTATTGGCTTTGGTTGAATATAACCCCAAGACGCTTGCCGCCGAGCTGAAAGAAAAGATAGACCAAGCTCCGCACTTCTTCGTGAACTCACCGGTATTGATCAGTTTTGAACGCTTGGAAAACCCTGAAAGCTGCAAAACGTTGATTGCCAATGCCGACAGCTTGATCCAAATTTGCCGAAAGCTCGATTTACAACCCTTAGGTTTTACCGCTGTGCCGGAAGTGCTCTTGGCTGGCGTGCAAAAAACCGGTTTGGCAGTCTTACCAACTCCATCTGAGCGGGCCTTAAAAATTCCGGCTGCGGCTAAAGCGAAAGCACCAGAAACGATCATTGAAACTCGTGTGGAAACAGTTGTAGAGACGGTTATTGAAGAGCGAGTGGTACAGCGCATGAGCCGCGTGGTTACACGCCCTGTGCGATCTGGCCAACAGATTTATGCCGAGGGAGCCGATTTAATTGTGCTCGCCCAGGTGAGCGAGGGGGCTGAGGTATTGGCGGATGGCCATATCCATATCTACGGCACCCTGCGTGGTCGCGCCTTGGCGGGTGTAAAGGGCGATGAAAGTGCGCGCATTTTTTGCCAAAATTTGGAGGCAGAACTGGTATCAGTTGCGGGCAATTTTTTGCTACAAGATGCGCTGCCAAAAGAATTATTAAAAAAGCCGGTGCAAATTTCGCTTAAAGGCGAGAAGGTTGTTGTAGAGGCATTGGTTAGCGTTTAACAGGTTAGCGCTCAACCGCCCAGTTTATAAAACAGCTTTACACTCCATTTTAAAAATTAGAATGATTTTTTCACTTAAGACCATAGAAAATTAAGGAGCCTACCTTGGCTAAGATTATTGTTGTTACATCCGGTAAAGGCGGTGTAGGTAAAACTACTTCCAGCGCAGCAATCAGTACAGGTTTGGCAATGCGTGGCCACAAAACTGTGGTTATCGATTTCGACGTAGGTTTGCGTAACCTCGATTTAATCATGGGCTGTGAACGCCGCGTGGTTTACGATTTTGTTAACGTAATTAAAGGCGAATCAAACCTTAGCCAGTCTTTGATTAAAGATAAGCGCACCGATAACTTGTACGTATTGCCTGCATCGCAAACTCGCGATAAAGATGCTTTGACTAAAGAAGGTGTAGAGGCAGTATTAAACGATTTATCAAAAGACTTTGATTACATTGTGTGTGACTCTCCCGCCGGTATAGAGCAGGGTGCACAAATGGCCTTGTACTTTGCTGACATCGCGATTGTTGTAACAAACCCAGAAGTTTCTTCGGTGCGCGATTCAGATCGCATCATCGGTATTCTGCAATCCAAATCACGCCGTGCTGAACAAAACCTTGAGCCTATCAAAGAGCATTTGCTGTTAACTCGCTACAACCCAACACGCGTTGCGGCGGGAGAAATGTTGAGCGTAAGCGATGTTGAAGAAATTTTGGCAATTCCGTTACTGGGCGTAATTCCTGAATCAGAAGCTGTATTGAAAGCGTCGAACCAAGGTACTCCGGTGATTCTGGACGAAGAAACACCCGCTGGCCAAGCCTATAACGACGCTGTTGACCGGTTGTTGGGTAGTGATCTTCCACATCGCTTCCTTGAGGCGGAAAAGAAGGGTTTCTTAGCGCGTTTGCTTGGAGGTAAATAGTGAGCCTTTTTGATTACTTTAAAAAGAAAAGTGCACCGACTTCTGCATCGACTGCAAAAGAACGCTTACAAATTATTGTTGCGCACGAGCGCAATAAACGTAATTTAAAGCAACCGGATTTTTTGCCGCAAATGCAGCAAGAAATTATTGCGGTTATCCGTAAGTATATTCACATTGAATCAGATCAAGTTGTAGTGAATCTGGACAACACAGATAACTGCTCGGTGCTGGAATTAAATATAACCTTGCCTGAATAATCTTGGGCGGTTGTTGCCTAAAAAAGGAAGGTTGCCGCAAGGAGCCTTCCTTTTTTTGTGCGTGTTTCTTTGTGGTTGATTGGATTGCCTGAGGGGTCTATGAGCAATTATAAAAACTATTCGCAAAAGCTGTTGTTAATTTTCTTGGCGGGTCTGTTAAGTGCGTGTGGTTACCTTATTCAGCCTAAAGTAAAAACCGGCTTGGTTAACCTTAAACCCGGCGCCTATCAAATAGACCCTCAACATACGAGTGTGCTTTTTAAAATTAATCACATGGGCATGTCCACTTTTGTTGGGCGATTTAACACGGTCGACGCATCTTTAGAGTTCGACCCAGCGCATATGGAACATGCCAAGTTATCTGCTGTAATTAACATTGCCAGCATTGATGTGAATAATGGCGATCTTGCAGAGACTCTGCGTGGCAGTAGTTGGTTCGACGCGGAAAAGTACCCGCAGGCTTTATTTACGACCACCAGTGTGCAATTACTGAATGATTCACATGCAAAATTTACCGGCAATTTAACCTTGCATGGCGTTAGTGCGCCCATTGTGTTGGATGTGAACTTTAATGGCGGTGGGGAAAATATGCTCACTGGCCGCTATACCATTGGCTTCACTGGTACCACACGATTTAAACGCTCGCAATTTGGAATGGATTATTTAGTACCCGCTGTAGGCGATGATGTGGATGTAGAAGTCTTTGCGGAGTTTCAAAAACGCCAGTAACGATTTTTCACTTTCAATGAATGGATGATATGAAAACGAAACGTTATACATTGCTTAAATGGTTTTTACTGTTAGTTGTGGTCGTGCTTGCGATCTTTTTTTATGTGCGCCACCTTCGGCAAGACCCTTTTACATCTGATGCTCATACAAAAGTAATCCGTGATGGAGTTACTTTTTTAGGGCAGGGGTGGGGAATGGAGGAACGGCAACAATTGTCTTTTACTCCATTTGGTTCCCGCATTATTAATTACAGTTGGTTTATCGCCTTGGAAACGGCGGATGCCGAGCAACTCTTTCGCGATAATGCGCACATGGCTGATCTTGGCTTTATTCCCGATATAGCTAATAAATTTAATCCAGATGGATTGCCGGTTGGCGTTGTGCGAGATGGTGATGCGCAAGGAAACTATTGGGTGGGTTTAACCTGCGCAGCATGTCACACCGGGCAGCTTACAATTAACAGCAAGCCCATACGTATTGATGGTGGCCAGAGCCTAATCAATTACGCACAATTTGAAAAGGAACTGCTTGCAGCGTTAAAAACTACCATTCAACAACCTGAAAAATGGCAGCGTTTTATAGCGCGGTTGCAACAACAAAATTCTATTGATTCGGATAAAGTGAAACAACAAATCCAAACGCGTATTGAAGAGTTACATACTCGCCATGCAATCAATTCCACTCAAGTAGCGTATGGTCATGGTCGTTTAGATGCGTTTGGGCAGATCTTTAATGCCGTAGCGGCGGAGGCTTTGAATATTCCACAAAATGCGCGCTCTCCCGACGCACCAACAAGTTTTCCCGTATTATGGGATGCGTCGCATTTAGATGTTGTTCAATGGAATGGATCGGCACCCAATATGGAGCCAGGGCCGCTAGCGCAAAACGCAACAACAGCTCTTGCTGTTTACGGAACTGTGGATGTCTTGGGGCACGGTAGAACCTATCCTTCAAGTATTGATATTCACAATCTGGGTTACATCCAGCGTAAATACTACAAGTTGAGCGCGCCTAAATGGCCACAAGATTTGGCGGGTAGTTTAGATAAAAAACTCATGGAAAAAGGTGAGCTTATTTATCAGCAACACTGTTTGAAGTGTCATAGCCTTGTGAATTCAGATGATCCAACGCGAAAGCTGTCAGCTGTTTTAATTCCTGCTAGTGAAGTGGGAACTGACCCGCGCATGGTTAATAATTTTACCGAGGGTTCAGTGAAAACCGGCCCGTTGGAAGGTAGAAATTTCTTTATTTATGCGGGTAAAAAATTTAAAGCTGAAGCATCGCGTTTAGATGTTGTTATGCATGTGGCTGTGGGTTCGTTAGCCAATCATCCTTGGGATTCATTGCGTGCTGTGGTAAATGAGTTCGCCGTGAATAATAAAAGTCATAGTGATCCTGCGGTTCATTATTACAAAGCGCGCCCGATCAATGGCATCTGGGCTTCCGCCCCCTACTTGCATAATGGATCTGTACCTACAGTTTATGATTTACTTTTACCGGCGGATCAGAGACCAAAAGAATTTTTTGTTGGTAACCGTGAGCTAGATCGAGTAAAACTGGGTAATCAAATTCTTGAGCAATCAAATGCGAGTTTATTTGATACAAAATTACCAGGAAATTCCAATGCGGGGCATGAGTACGGTACTCAGCTAAACGACAGTGATCGCATGGCATTACTGGAATATATAAAGAGCTTATAGTGGGCACTTAATAATAATTAAAAGGGTGGAAAATATGCAGTGTGGAAAGTGTGGTTCACAAAACGCCGAGCAATCACGTTATTGCGCAGCTTGCGGTAATCCTCTAGCGTTCGCAGGGTTCATGGGTGAGCAGGTTGTGTATAAAAATTACGCCGGTTTTTGGAAGCGTTTTGGGGCGGTTGTTATTGATTGGATGCTGTTATCCATAGTGAATGGAATTTGTATCGGTCTTTTCGCATTAAGTTTTGGCGCGGCAATTTTCTCGGGCGGCTTGGGTGCAATTCCATTTGGTGTAACCATGGTGTTCAGTTTTTTTACGCTTAGCTTGTGCTTGAATTGGCTCTACTACACGATGATGGAATCATCCACTAGACAGGCCACTCTTGGAAAAATGGCGCTCGGAATTGTGGTGACAGATAATGACGGCCGCCGAATTTCATTTGCCCGCGCTAATGGCCGTTACTGGAGCAAAATTCTTTCTGGCTTTTTTATGTGTTTAGGATATGTCCTGGCTGCCTTTACGGCTAAAAAGCAGGCGCTACATGATTTGATTGCCAGCACGCTAGTGATTGATGAATAAATAGATAAAGTAAAAATTTTATAGTAAAAAAATCGTTCAATTTCAAAAGGGAGTCGTCATCCCCGCTGCGCGAGGATGACGACTCCCTATTAGCGCTGCTCTCAGTAGAGCAGTCCTATCACTTCTTAAAAATTATAATTCGCACCAATAAATCCTGTGCGGCCAATTGCTGGGAAACCAATATCGTTCATGTAGTCATCGTCAGCAAGATTTTCTATGCTGAGATTGACGGTGAGCTGAGAATTAACTTTCCATTTTGCGCCAACGTCTACGCGATTATATTTATCCAGAGTTTCGATAACCGAGTCACCGGTATAACGGCTAGCGGCAAGGCGATCATTTACCCACAAATAATTGGCATTGAATTGCCAATGATCGTTAAGGGTATAAATTGCGGTTGCACCCGCTTTCACTTGTGGTCTACCTAACAATGGGTTTTCTGCATCAATGTGCGCGTAACTGGCGTGAGCGCCAAGTTGCCATTGATTATCTTGCGTATGCCAGTGAATTTCGGTTTCTGCACCGCGGGTATCAACATGCGCGCGGTTTACGTTGGTGAATAATTCACTGTCGAAATCAATTAAATCAATGTAAGTATTTCTAAATAGAGTGACGCTTACAGATGTGTTATTGGCAGACCATTCCAAACCTGTATCGCGGGTGGTCGCAAGCTCTGGTTTTAAATTGGGGTTTCCAACCAAAGGATGCCCGAGTGCTAAAAAGCTAGGCAATTTAAAACCTTGACCTGCGTTGGCAAACCAATTTAACTCTTCATTGATTTGATAACGAACACCACCTTGCACGCTGTCTTTAGGGCTTAAGTTTTCCGCATCATCACGACGTGCGCTGGCTTGTATTAAAAAGTTTTCACTGGCGTAAGCGTTGATATTCACAAATACACTGTCGATTCTGCGATCCAAACTAAAATCTGTTGGCATGTTGAAACCAACATCCAAATAGCCTTTGCTATCACCGGATTCGTGTTTAGTTTCTGCCCCCACGTTAGCCCACACGGATTTTTCGTTGCCAATGGTATTGACCCAGCTGAAATTCTCACGTGTGAAATCCGTGTCTGCACCGTTTGCTGGAACGGCATCAAAAGGCAGGATACCGGGAGACGTTAAATTTTCTTCACGATTAAACCAAGTGGCTTGCAGTTTGCTGCGCCATAAATCATTTACTTGCCATTGCCAAGCAAGTGCTGCGTTTTGATCGGTAAACTCACTGCGGTCAAGATCACGCAGCTGCGCAAACAAGGAGCCGCCGCTTTGTTCTGGGAAGGTTGATTTTTCACCGTCTAAATAACGATAAGAAAAATCAAGGCGGTGTGCATCTTGTTTCCAATCTAATTTTACTAAGGCTTCTTTGTTTTCGGCGCTGCTGCCTTCAATAGGTTCGCCCGCGTCTTTACTTTGTAATTTTAAGGCGTAACCAAAATCACTTAGGCTGCCGGTAGTCGTGAAGCTTGCCGTTTTGTATCCGTCTTCGCCTACCGCTACAGAAAGATTATTTTGCGCGGTGTTAGTTGGCTCGATTGTAATGATGTGAATTACACCCGCTAATGCATCTGAACCGTAAATGGCAGATTGCGCGCCGCGAATAATTTCAATGCGTTTAATGGAATCTATGTTGATGTTGTTTACATCAAACGCGCCGCCACGTGTATTGGTTGGGTCATTAAGTTGCACGCCATCCAACAATACCAATGTATGGTTTGCTTCTGCACCGCGCAAAGCGATAGCAGTAAGGCCACCTGGGCCACCTTGTTCTTCAACCCAAATACTGGGCACTTGGCGCAATGCATCCACCAAGCTGTGGCTGCTCAATGCAGATAATTGTTCCTGGCTAATTACCGTTACCGATGATGCAAGTTGCTCTGAGGTAACTGGGCTGTATGTGCCGGTGACTATAACTTCGTCGGTAGCTGCAAATGTTTGTGCGGCGATGAGTGTGCTGATAAGGAGGGGGAGCGTTTTTAACTTCATGCGATACCTTCATTTAAAGCGGATGCATTAAAAATAATGGCCACTTTTTAGGGTGGCCATAGAAAATATTTACAGCAGTGTATTCATTCTATTTAGGGAATTTGTACAAAGTGTAATAAGCCTGCAGTTGCGCTGTTGTTGCATCTTTAAACAAATTTTGGTTGTTTAAGCTGATGTGGTAAACGCGCGCTGTTTGCTGTGGATGAACAGAAGCATGACCAAGTTCTGCCAAGCTTATTGTAATTTGTTTGCGATCTGGGCTGATACTGATGTTTGTAATTCTTTCCAAAGCTTTACCTAACTCATCAGAACCGTAATCTGGCGCATCGCGATACACCCATGATTCAATTGATAATAAAGATTTGAGTTTTGTTGCATCAATATCATCATTCAATGCTTGAGTGAGTTGCAGCGCAAAACCAGAACTTGTCGCGTGTGTGCTGTGAATGGCCGGAGCAATTGTTTTGCCATCCCACACAATGCGCTGCATGCTGGCGACATGACCGCCTTTTGCTTGCCAGCCGCGACCCGTTTGCCCTAACAATAAGCTTCCATCGGGCAAGAACACTGGGCGCATAACGCCAGACTCAAGGTTGTCAACAAATGGCATTACAGCACCTTGTTCTACGCCATCAACAACTTCTGTATTAACGCGCAACAAGTTTGATTGTGTTTGGTCGCCAATTAACATTTGTCCTATGAACGGGCCAAATTTTCCTTTGGTGGTATCCCACGCAGGGTTGCCGGGCGAGTTGGCCACTTTGTTGTGCGGTAACAAAATAGGCGGCATTGGGCGAACGTCTGCAAATTTAGGCCACTGAATTTCAGGCGAATCGGGCGTCATACCGGGCAAATCAATCAGGCTTGATGGGTGACCATAAAATTTATTGTGTTCAAGCACAAAAATTTTGGAGGTTCCCACGTATTCGCCTTGGTTATCGGAATACCACAAGCGACCATCGGGGCTGAGCGCCATGCCTGCGGGGCTGCGCAAACCATTTGCCCAAGGTGTGAATTTTGCGATGCTGTTTTTATTATCCGGCTCTACGCGAATATTCCAACCTGCAAATCCGCCACCGCTTCCCATATATTTTCCACCTGCATTATAGGCAGAGCCATCGCTACCATCAGCGAGGTTGATGCTAATGTAATAAGCACCGTCGGCGCCGCGCACGGGGCCGTGCATATAGGAGTGATAATTTCCGTGGTAGGAATGCGCATCAAATAAGGTTTCATAGCTGTCTGCAATGCCATCGCCATTGGTGTCACTAATGCGGGTAAGCTCAGCTTTTTGCCCTGCAACAACCGTGAGACCTTTTTTATCTTCGACTACAACGCCCAAGCTATCAAAAGTACCTTCAGCAAATAATTGCCATTCGCTTTTACCCGATTTGTCTTTTACGAGTCGCCAAATACCTGCGGTGCGTGTTGCGACCACAATGGTTCCATCGTCGGCAAGTGCAATACCCAGTGCTTCAAACAGTTGCTCGCGCCCAAAATTATCTTTAGGTGGGTAAAAACTTTCGATTGAATAACCTGCGGGCATGTCCGCTTTTGATTCCATAAGTCTTAGGGCTTGCTTACGGTTATCAAAGGTGGATTTTGGGGCGTGCCATACGTTGTTCGCCAAAGCAATTTTTGCATTCAAGGTTGCATTGATTTTTCCAGCGGGGAGTTTCCATACCGCGTTAGCGATGGTTCCTTTGCTGGCTTGTGTTTCGGTTAGTGAACCTGTGTTAATCGCAAAGGATTGCTCGGTTTTTAAATCGCCCGTGACATTGATTTTCACAGCGCCGTTGGTTTCGAATGTTGTTTGCACAGCAAGCGTATTTTGGCCGATGCGATAACGGAAGCTGGGCGCTAGAGTCTTATCTTTTGAGTTGCGCGTGTAGCCAAGGAATTGCGCATCAACAGCGGCAAGCATCTTGAGGTGATCTTCTTTGCTATTCCAGGATTTTTTAACAGTTTCCACATCACCAAATTTTGCGTCTTTAAATGAAAAATCGATAGGTGATCCAGAAGCGTTCAAGGGTGCAAACAAAAATTCTTTATCCCCTAAACTTATTTCGCGGTTTTCAAAACCGGTTTTTAAACCCTTACCGCCGCGGTTGGTAAATTCGCCCGTCATATCCAAAAATCCGCCTTGCCAAATTTTTGCGATGGCGAGAATACGTGGGTCGAACGAATAATTAACGCCGCTAACGGTTCCTACATGAATAGCTCTGCCTGAAACGCCAGTAATAGGGCCGCGTTGGATACGGACTTGGTCATCAACCAGCAATTGCAATCTGTCATCTATAGGATTGTATTTTTCAACGGGGCCTTGCTTCATTAATTTAACAACGGGGCCACGAGCTTGCAGGTCATTTAATGTTGAAAGGTAAGCACCTATGGCTTCTATTTGCATATCGCTAATCACTTGCGCGTTGAAGGGTGGCATTATCGGCGGATAAGCTTCGCCTTTTTTAGCGCCATGTTCAGCTACTGCAAGTTGCTCTGTGGGGGTGCGAACACTACGGTGTAAATATTCACGATTGGTTTTTACGGTGAAGCGGTGACCTTCGCCACCTTCAACAACTTCACGTGCGCGTGGCTCGCGGGTAAACAAGCCAAACAGGTTAGGGCCTGTGGTAACTGTAGGGTCGTCTTTAATAACAGAGTGGCAAACATTACAGCCGAATGATTCAAAACTTTCTTTACCCACAGCAACATAATCAACTAATTCATTCTCATTAGTTGCACCACCATTTTGCGCAGGCGGAATAATTTGCGCATAGTCTGCAGGTTCAACTTTAAAATTGCGGAATGCGAACTGGCCTTTGTTGGCAAGGATACTGGTGACACCTGCATCGCTTTCCCAAGCAGTAAGGGCGTTTTCCCCGTAGGTATCAATCAATTGGTTTTTAGCAACCACTTCACCATTAATGCGAATTTCAACAAACATAGCTTTTTGTGCTTTTTCGCTGGCTTCGTTAAAACGTGGGGCGCGAAGTTTTACGCTCAGGCTTTGCCATTCGTTATTTTTGTTTTTTAATTCGATGGGGTAGTGGCCATGCAAAAATACTTTTGCACTAGAGCCTTCGGCAACTAAAAACTCCATGCTTAACACGGTGTCACCGAAATAATATTTGCCAACTAAATGTTTGCTTTTGGTGACATCGCCGGTGTTGACCAAAATGGTATTGAGTTCGGCTTGCGGCTTTTTATCGATTTGGAATTTTTTGCCTACGGCACTTACCGCTGCGACGCTTGTCCATTCCGTGCTCTCTTTAAATGCGGTTGCTGGGCTCTCAGCAGTTGCTGCAAGGGCGCAGGAGGTAAAGCTGATTAGCGTAAGGCTAAGTCCGGCTATTGTTGATGAAGACATAAATTTAGAGAAAGACATAATCTTAGCTCTCACATAAGAATATTAAAAAGAGGCCGCAACTGTGGAGAAAAATGTACAAGTTGCGGCACGGAATAGTTCAGTTTTTTATCGATTTAGTTAAAGCTTTCTGATCCAAATATTGCGGAAGCTAACGGGATTACCGTGGTCTTGCAAACGCAAGGGCGCACATCCGTGAGCGGTATAAACAGGTTTGCCAATCCAACCCGTAGCACCTTGAATCTCTACATTGTTTTGCACGAGTACACCGTTTAACAAAACAGTGGCACGGCCTGGAGAGACCAGTTTTTTATCGTCACCAAATTTAGGTGCGGTGAAAATAATATCGTAGCTTTGCCACACACCCGGTGCGCGGGTTGGGTTCACCAAAGGAATGTGTTGTTTGTAAATTGAACCAGCCTGACCATTTGAATAGGTTTTACTGCTGTAGGAATCCAGTACCTGAACTTCGTACTGCTCCTGCAAGAAAATACCGCTGTTGTTACGCGCTTGGCTGGTTAGTTCTTTGCCGTCTTCGCCGGTTACTTTGGTAGGCGTTGTCCATTCCACGTGTAATTGCACATCGCAAAAAGACTCTTTTGTTCGAATGTCGCCGGTTTTGGGTGCTACGGTGAAGCTTCCGTTTTGTACAGTCCACTTGGCTTCGCCGCCTTCAACCGCTTGCCATTGGCCAAGGGATTTTCCGTCGAAAAGCACAACTGCATCTGATGGTGGTGTGTTCTCATTTGCAGTAATGACTGGCGGAACAGGTGACCAGACTTCAGTGGCTTCCGCCAGCTTCCAATCCGGAATTTTGCTGGAACTGCTGGAAGCAGCAAGGGTAGTTAGGGGGAGGGTGGCGATAATCGCAAGCGCGAGGGGTTTAATATTTTTCATAGTTCTCTCGTGTAAGACAAATGTTATGGAATGGTGGTTATTTTATGTGCTGATCGGTGCAGCGCCTGTGCCTCATGGCATCTTATTGAACGTCTTTTTCTCCATGTAACCGACCTTAAATAGCCGGTGCGAAAAGTAGCGTGGATCCCAGCTGAATGACAGATAAGAAAAGTTAACCTACTTATCACAACTATATGATTATTAATCAAAACCTTATCCTTAGGCTACTAAAAACGATGTTTGGGACGCTTATTGACCCGCTTTAGGAGTTACCCCTTCTTTCCTATTAATATCACTCCACCTATGACTAGAGCCGCCCCTGCTAGCTGGATTAGGCCTATTGCTTCGTTCAATACTAAGGCTCCGAGGAACAGAGTCACTACCGGGCCAAATGTACCAAGGATTGCGGCTCGCCCGCTGCCGACGATTCGAATACCTTCGTTCATTAAGAAGGAAGGAATAACAGTGCAAAAAAAAGCCAAGCTGAGTGCGAGCCCGTAAACAGCCGTGGGTTGATGGATACTTTCTACGCCTTCCGCCAGCAGGTTATGGGCAATTACACCTACACAGGCAGACAGCATTCCGTAAGCCGTAAAGCGCAAGGAGCCAACCTTAGGAATCATGTCTCCAGCGAGCACTACAAAAATGGCAAAGGTAATTGTACTTAAAAGTACCAATCCGCTACCTAAAGCTGTTGTCGCCCAAGAGTTACCGAGCTTTACGTCATTCATAAAGACTAACAACATGCCTGAATAGGCAATCGCCAAGGCGAATTTCTCAATAGCCGAAATCTTTTTATGCTGGACGAACGCAAGGATCAGCAGCACTAGTGTTGGGTAGACGTAAAGAATCAGGCGTTCCAACCCCGCTGATATGTATTGCAGCCCCATAAAATCAAACAAGCTGGAAACGTAATAGCTAAGTAAACCCAATCCAATAATTTTTCCAAGTTGGTTTTTAGAAAGCGGGGGCTGGTGCTGCATGTGAAGCCAAATTGCAACACCCGCATAAAAAGGCAGTGCGAATATCATGCGCAACATCAATAGCGGGGTGGCGGTAATCCCGTATTGATAGGCAAGTTTAATGAGAATGCCCTTAGCCGCAAAACAACAAGTTCCCAATACAATGCATATAACACCCTTGGTGTAATTTGCGGGGCCGTAGCGTTCAGAGTTCACGAATAAATTTCCCCATGCAAATCTAACTGCGTTAAATAAAGACGCAAATCAAATTCATATTGGTGGTAATTGGGCTCCATATGCCTGCATAGCTGGTAAAAGCTTTTGTTGTGCTCTTTCTCACGAAAATGCGCAAGTTCATGAACAACAATCATCCGCAAAAATGCTTCTGGCGCAATGCGAAACACACTTGCAATTTTTATTTCATTGACGGTCTTGGTTTTGCTGCCCTGAACTCGGGTGATGTAATGGTGTTGGCCAAGAGCATGTTGGATAACTTTGATCTTTGAATCGTACTGAACGCGATTCAATGGTTGAGCTTTACTCATAAATTGATTTTTTAGTGCAAGACTGAATTCATAAAGCTGCTTATCGGTGCGTATTGCATGAGAATTGGGGTACTTCTTTATAAGGACTTCACCCAATCGGTTATCTGCTATTAGTTGCTGGACTTGGTGAAGCGTTTCGGCCGGGTAACCTGTAAGGTATTTCAATATCGTCATATAGAGAGCAATCCCACCTTATTGGTGTGCTAATGAATAAATCTATAAAAAATGAGGCACATTTGACGCACTATGCACAGTTGCGTTGCATTATAGCGCTTAAATCAACTTGCTTGAACGGATTGCAACGAATTCGTGCATTTTTAAAGCGAGCCGATCACCTCAGGTTTTTGAATGTCACTTAAGTGAACAAGCGATATGCTTTTTTATTGCACTTAACAATTTTTTTTAATGCGATTGTGTTTCAAAATAGACGCTGATTTTAATTAAACATTCATAATTGTGTGCAGGGTTCTCACTTCGAATGCGCACTTTTAACCTATGTTAGGAAACGAACAAATTTACAAAAATTAATCTTGTAAAGTCTCGCCAATCTTCTAGCAACCCAGCTGGTGGCTATGTTTTTTTGTCTATATTTTATGCGTAAAAACAAATTTCGAATTTTTGTCGTCAAAAACTTGCTTAAAAATGATTTTTGAAAAGTAAATTGGCTTTAATGCAAATTTATTTTAAATATTTGGCAAGGAAATATGTTTGTGGTCTAAAAAATGCAAACATTAACAGTGAACTGCTATTGCTGACTGGAGGTAGTAAATGAACAGTCCTATTACGCCAAATGGACCTTTGTATCCCACACACTTGTCAAACCAACCGCAAGTTATTCGACTTCATCACTCAAAAATACTCGCGCTCTTTCGAGCTTTAGATGGTCTTCTCATCGCTGGTGTTCTTTGGTGCGTGCTAAATATCCTGCAAATAGAATGGGGAAATACGTACACGGCCTTTGCAATAGGAGCCGTTATTGCGTTTGGCTTTTTTGCAGAAGGTAACGAGGTATATTATTTATGGCGAGGCTACTCTATGACGAGCCTTGCGTCCCGAATTATATTTGCTTGGCTATTAACGGCGTTGATGGTGTTAGTTACTTTCGTCACTGTAATGCACTTTAATCAAGTGGAGCTGCAACCTATTGTCCTTTGGTTGGCAATAACACCTGAAGTGATGATCGGCATGCACTGGGCGAGGCGTGTTATTTTAGCAAAAGTTAGGTCGAATCCCTCTGAGCCACGCCGAGTTGCTATTGTTGGAGCAACTGAGCTTGGTGCGCGCATGATCAACTCAATTGCGGACACTCCTTGGCTTGGTTATCGCGTTGAGGGTTTTTATGATGACCGGATTACCGGCAATGATGATGACCGACGCATAGATATTGGCCCGCAGGGTGTGCCTATGAATGGCGATCTTGATCAGCTTTATAAGGACGCGCACTCCGGGAAAATTGATATTGTATTTGTAACACTACCTATGCGCGCTGAATTTCGTATTCATGCAGTAATTAATAGGCTTGCCGATACAACCGTAACGCCTTATGTAATTCCCGATGTATTTAGTTTTGATTTACTGCACTCGCGTTTGACCTGCATTCAAGGCATTCCTGCGCTCAGTATTTACGATTCTCCTTTGGTCGATAATAGTTTGGTAAAGCGTTTGGAAGACATAGTGATTGGTCTTGGAATGCTGGTGGCACTTTCAATTCCAATGTTGCTGATAGCAATTGGGGTAAAGCTAACATCGAAAGGCCCAATCTTCTTTAAGCAAACACGTTATGGAATGCGCGGTGAACACATTAAGGTTTGGAAATTCCGTTCTATGACGGTTTGTGAAGATGGTGATACCGTTACTCAAGCTAAAAAAGGTGATATGCGCGTAACGCCCTTTGGGAATTTTCTGCGCCGTACATCCTTGGATGAATTGCCACAATTGTTCAACGTATTGTCTGGCAGTATGTCATTGGTTGGGCCACGCCCGCACGCTGTTGCACACAATGAATACTACCGTGGTCAAATTAAAGGTTACATGCTTCGTCACAAGGTTAAGCCTGGTATTACGGGGCTTGCACAAATTAATGGTTACCGGGGCGAAACAGAAACTTTGGACAAAATGTCTGGCCGTATCGCTTATGATTTGGAATACATTCGCAACTGGTCTTTGCTCTTAGATCTCAAAATTTTATGGGGTACTTTATTCAGGGGCTTTGTAGGGCAGCATGCCTACTAATAAACTCAGTGAGATAAAAGGAATTCAAATCAATGCCCAGATTTTGTTTAAGAAATTCTGTTCTGCTTGCCTGCGTTGCTGTCACACAGGTTGTGTACGCGGAAGATTCTCATCCCTTTCATTTAAATGCTTCAGTACAGGGGATTGGGGATAGCAACTTTTCGCGTAGCCCCCTTAATGATTCTGAGCAAAGCGTTTTGTCTTCTGCGGGCTTTCGTTATGAAGATAATTTTGGTCGCCAACGATTAATTGCTAAATGGGATGCTCATCGCTACCAATATGATGAGAACCCTGACTTTGATGCGACTACAGACACGGGTCAGCTGAGTTGGAACGGGGCATTAGGGCGTCAATTCACAGCAGATGTTGATTTTCTTCGCAATTCATACCAAGTAGATCGCTTAGAGTTTTTTGGAAAAGATATAGTTACACGCGATGATCTCACCGCGACATTGGGGTACGGCACTGACAATCGCTTGTCATTTCATGCTGGTGCTCGGAAAGCCACGCAAGAGCATTCAAATGTGGATCGCAACTCGCTTGATTTCGAAGAGAAAGAAGGCTTTGCTGATGTTGGAGTTCAAACCAGTAGCAAATCCAACGTAACTCTTCGCTATAAATCAGGAGAGCGTAGTTACACGAACCCTGTTATCGATGTTGCAAACCCTGCAGCTATTGTTGATTTGGATTTTGATTATCAACAGTTAGAGCTGGATTCTAGTTGGGTACTTACCCCTAAAACAACCTTGTCAGCATTAGTTGCCCGTTACAAGCGTGACGGAAGCATTAATGATGCAACGGGATCTGTAGCGAGTGTTTCTGCCGAATGGCAACCGACTGGAAAAATCAATATTAAGGGAGACTTTACCTCAAAGGAGCCTGCGGTAGGAGAAACCTCCGATTCGCCGTCAAAAATAAAAACGGTTTCGCTTAGCGCACGTTGGCAATTTTCTAGTAAATGGAGCGTGGGAACGGCAGCAGCTTATTCGGTTATAAACTACGATAAGCTCTCGCCTGAGTTGGTAAGAGAGGAAAAGGGATACAATTTTTCTCCGCTCAATATTGCATTCGATTCTGGCCGCCATTGGAAGCTACGTATTGATTCTGGCTGGAGAAAGAACGAATCACCTGTAAATATCCGCAATTATGTTTCTCGGCAATTAAATGCCGGATTGTTCTTCCACTATTAGGTCTTTCAATTATAGGCTATTTAGCGTTAACGCTCTTATTAACCTAAATTACCTACAAATCTATCTACTAAAAAATCATCGATTTACAAGCAGAGCGACCTTACGCATTTCAACTCCAGCTTATTTAGAATTCAATACGAGAATTACAACACCGGTTGCTAAGACCACGATATTTAAAAGCTGATACGTCTATAACCACTCAATGAACGATAAACGGCTGTTAACACCTTGGCGGGTGAGTAGCGTTTAAATTTGCTTGTCACGCTAGCTGAAGGTGCGTTGTTAAATTCTATATTGCTTGAGAATTTTACTTTACCATCAGCTAAGTGTTTATCTTGCGTACACAAAGCGGGGTTGAATTGGAGGATGTGTAAATCTTTAGCAATTACCGACTCTTCAAAATGGTAAAGCATTATGTCTGCCGGTTCGTGGTATTTTTCTGATAACGCAACTAAGCGTTGCGCCGCCACGCGACTAATGATGTAAGCACCTGCACACCAACTTGTGGATTTAACTCTATATAAGTTACGCTTTTTATAAGTTAACACAGGCTTTGAGGTAAGCTGTACTCGATTGGTTGATGTTTCGAGCCGAATGATATCTGTGTTTTGTGGTATCCATGTGTCGCTCTGCAACACGTGTTTAAGATCATCTAATACATGAATATCATCTTCGAAAACGGCGCAAAAATTCTCTCTTCCTTCAGCAATTTTTTTCCAAGCTTTATAGTGGCTTAGAAAGCATCCCATCTGTCCGCGTAGCCAAGGTTTACTTGTGTCGCGGTTGTAGTTGCGTGGGCGGGTTTGCATAAAAGCCTGGTAAGCTTCCTCGCTAAAGGTTCTGCCATCCACAGCGTCTATTCTTTCAAATGGAATTTCCAAACGGTCAAAGTTGGATTTGAAAAAGGCAAGGCGCTCAGTGTCTTTGTCGAGATTGATTAAATAAGCCTTCACTTTGTTGCTCCTATACAGCAATGATTGACAAAAAATTAAGTAACCTCTGCAAAGCTAACTTATTTTTTGGGTCGTTAAATGTATGTTAAAGATGCTCATTTACTTTGTATAAACCCCGCTTTTTCACAAAAATGTTACTTGCAAAAACGGCAGCGTAAATATTTTTCAGTGGCTTCTTAAGTCAATTTAATTAAGCGTTGAATATTTCCCAGTACCGGTTTTAGTTTCAGAGGGGCAAGGTCTATAGTTTCAAGTAGAAAAATACGCGTCTCATGTTTGAATATAATGCGAATGCTAAAAGCGTAAATGAGTGTACCGCTAATGCATAAAACGATAAGAGCTATAAGTGTTGGTAAACTATTTGTAATAAATAATTTCATAACAAATAATGAGCCGAGCATGATGAGTGATGAAACGAAAGACGGCGCGGCAATTTTTAATACAGCTAAAATTCTCATATTGTAAACACTTTTGAAAAATTGCAAGTTAAAAAATAGGGTCACATAGCCTCTGAAGGAAAAGACGAGTGCGGTAATAATTAGCCCGAAGGGAATAGCAATTAGACCGAATACGCAATTGGCCACGAATGTGATGGCCGCCAGAATCATAACCAAATGGGAATTGCCGCTAGCGGTGAGAACTGCGTTAATTTGTTGGCTTATGACTAAAGGAGCAATGCCAACGGCGAGCGCCGTCATAACGTAACCACTCATTGCCCACTTTTCACCAAATGCAAAGGTAATAAATTCTGTGCCTATGGCAGCCGCGCCAAAAAAAATAGGGAAGGTTATGTAACAACTCATGCGCACAATGCGCATAACACTTTGGGCTTGTTGTTGCGGGCTATCGATGCGTGATAGTGCAGACAAGATGGTAGTCTCAAGTGGTTTCAACATTACGTCTTGCAAAATATAGAGCGCTCTACCTCCTACGCGGAAAAAGCCGAGTGCGGCTGGCCCCATAAGAATGCCAACTAACATCTCAAAAATCTTGGAACCGACGTTTCCAATAATTTGAGCGCCCGTGAGTGGTGTAGAAAATTTAAGAATTTGTTTGGCGTAACCCCAAGAGTAGTCAAAAGTTGGCATCCATTTGGCTGACGTAATGGTGATGTAACTAATAAGCAATTGACAAAAAATTTGTTGCCATACCAACGCCCAAACGCCATAACCATTAAGCGCTAAATATATACCCAGTACCCCCGATGCCAAGCTGCCAATAATGGTGCGGATTGCAATGACTCGAAACTCAAATTCGCGTTTGAGTTTTCCTTCGTGAACAGCTTTTAATCCCTCCATAAAAAATATGATGGATAGTACTTTGAGGACGGGCGCAGCTTGCGGTTCGTAATAGTGTGCGAGTAATGGGGCAGCTACGAACATGGTCAAGAAAGTGACGACCAGTGAAAAAAATAGGTTAAGGTAGAAGCAAGTTGATGCGTAAGTGTGGTTCCAATCTGCGCGTTGTATAACGGCTTGTGAAATTCCCGCGTTAACAATGAGCTTGCCAATTTCAACAACAATCAGCGCAAACGCGACCAAACCTATTTCGGTTGCGCTTAAAATTCTGGATAGTACAACAAAAATAATAAAGCTGATCACGCTATTGCCGCTTGCGGCAAGGCTCATCCATGCAGTACTTCTACCAAGGTTTTGTTTAAGGTTCATGAGCTTAAGGCTTGCTCTGAGCTGGATGAAAAAGGGAAAAGTTGCCGATAAAACTCAAGTGTAGACGCGGCGATTTTATCCCAGTCATAATTTTCGAGCGGGCATGCTTGGCTGCGGTCTTGCGCTTCTAAATGGCGCAGTGCATTTTTTAACGTGTTAACTTCCAGATCATCAGCGTAGCTATAAATCCATTTGCGCCCTAACTCTTGCTGCAATGAAACGAAAGCACCTATGTGTGGTGCTATTACCGGTTTGTTGAATGACAGAGCTAGAAGCAGGGCGCCTGAATTCAAAATAGATTTATAGGGCAGTACCACGGCGTCCGCTGCGCTTAAATAAATATGAAGCTTATCGTCTGGAATAAATTGCAAATACAAATGAATGTCTGGGTTTTTTGCATATTCCAGTAAACTTTCTTTTAGTGCGGCGGAGTCTGTGTTGCCTGCCACCACCAACACATAATCGGATAATGCAGCCTGATTAAAGAGTGATATGAGTAAATCGATATTTTTGTAAGGCTTAATCATTCCAAAAAAAAGCAATACTTTTTTTTCGTCAGGCAAGCCAAGTTGACTTTTTGCGCTAGCTTGTGAGATGGCGGCTGGGTAGGAGCTACGGTAATGTCCATGGGGAATAATAGCGTGGTGCACGTTTTCTTTGCAGGTATAAGTGCTGAAAAAAGTTGCTTTACTTTCTTCACTCATAAAAATGAGCCCGTCGCACTTTTTTGCAAACCAACGCATAAACGCTGCGGAATAATCAGGGTGAAAGGCGTCGTGTGGGACAACGTTGTGAACAGTCCAAACAACCTTGCTACCTTTTAGTTTCACCACCATTAAAATAAAACTTAGTAATAGCGAACGTTGCAGCGCTTTGAGGATATTTTTTTGATTTATGTACCCATCTGGCCAATGAAAATGCACTATATCAAAATGTTCAAAAATCGCTTTTTTGTGAGAATATTCCTGAACAAAACTTTTTGCGGAAGCTGAGTCAATGGCTTTGATGCTGCTATACAACAAGGCATTGTAGGGGTTAACTTTTTTGTTGGAGAAAGCGGGTGAGGCTAATATTCGCATAATGTAATCCAACCTATTAACTGCGCGACGCGTTTATTTTACGTGTTTTTTCAGAGTTTAGGCATAGTGCAAGAAATACGGCAATGTCCACCGTGTAGCGACGCAACAAGCGAGTTGGCTCTAGGCATAAACGGTATAACCATTCCAACCGCAATTTCTGAACAATCCGAGGTGCGCGTGGTTTGTCTCCCGCTAGAAAATCTAACAAAGCGCCCACACCAATAAAAACGGATGCATCTAGCTTTTTGTGGTAATCAAGAATCCATTTTTCTTGCGCGGGATTTCCCATGGCCACTAAAACGACATTGGCGTTGGCGGCATTCATTTCGTCAATCAAGTGGCCAAAACTAGTGGAGGGTCTATAACCGTCGCACATTCCCACGACATTTACGCCGTGAATATTTTTTAACGTTTGGGCGGCACGTTCTGCAATCCCAGGTTTTGCGCCGAACAGAAAAACTCGGGCTTTGCTGTTTGCATGGTTTAAATAATGGGGAATAAAGTCTGTTCCGTTTAAATTTTCAGGAAATTTTTTACGGTGAATTAGCCAAGTTGCAATATCAACCCCAATGCCATCATTCACAATAAGTGTATTGGATTCACTCATTTGGGTTTGCAAGGGTTGGCATTTAACAACGAAGTTTGTATTTGCAAAAAATAACAAATGTTTTTCGCTGTTATCCAAGGCTTTCGTTAAGGTTTGTGTCAGCTCCCCAGTAGTTGTACACATTACCGGAAAGCCGCCTAGCATGAGCGGGCTGGAATATGCCTTATCAGGGAGTGCGTAATCTGTCATGCGCTCATCTCCGTATCGCGATAGAGTTGAGGTTGCAGCATGCGTTCTGTGACTTCACCCCAAGTTAAAACACGTTGCGCAACTAAAGGCTTCGTTGGATTCAGTGCCTGTTTAATTGCCTGCTCTATCGAATCGCCATTACCAATTTCGTAGCCAAAACGATTGGGGTAGTCTGCAGCTATATAAAACGGACAGATTGCCGGAATTTCAAAGAAATCATATTGAATGAGTTTCATGGAGGTATCGCGCAAATAGGCGGGCATGTTGTCGCTTGAGTAGGGCGCTATTCCCAAGTCTGCATGTTTTATGTAACAGAGTGTTTTGTTAAATGGCATCTCACCGTAAATTTTCACATTGTCGCCATAGTCAGGATGGCTAGCTTGGCCTGAGCCGATAATGTGAAAAGTAATATGTGGGAAGCGTTTTGCGGCATGCACAAAAAAGCTGGGGTCAAACAGCATTGATCCCACTGAGACAGCGTTAATGCCGCCCTCGTAGGGTGATGGATCCGCTTGCTGAGCAACAGAATGATCAATACCATGCGGCACAAAGGCGAGGTTATGTTTGCTCGGAATAGATTCAGCTAAGGCTTTTGAGGGCAATGCGATGGTATTTAATTCGCTTGCAATGCGCGCGAAGGTTTTGTTCACATATTCAGCAACGTTTATGGTATCCAATGCATCTGATGCGCGATAAAGAATTTTTGCGTTTGGATTTATTGCTTTTATCAAATCAAAGAAAACCGGCGCAACGCCGCTCTCTAATAAAATAACGGTTGCCTCTTCAATCCAAGTGCGCAGCACGTGGTTATAGCCATTGCTATACCAGTTGTACATAAGTGTTTCGAGTGGACGCAACCAACGACGACGGGTATTGAACGGGTGAATTGTGGTCTTCCACAAATAGCATTCTACACCTTGATAAATTCCAATTTGATTTGCGGCGTAATCTAACGATAGGCGAGGGTCAGACGTATATTTAGAAAGCCTGCTATAGCGCAGTGAAAAAAATCGCGTGCGACCACGTTTCGCTAATTCTGATGTGATGAAATGAATATTCGCCCGGCGCGGAGAGCGATAGTCATGAGCTGACAAGACTAAATAAACATTATCATCCGTGTAATGCGGGCTGTTTGCAGTAATCTCATTCAATTCATCTTTTAAATTCATTGCTATATCTCCCAATAAACTGGCAATTAATTTTTACGGTTGCGCGGTGTGGGCGCGATGGGCGGTGTTTTGGTTGGCGGTGTGCCGCGAAAGAAATTCTTTTGCATTGGGGACCACTGCTGTGAGGGGGCTGCTGCATCCGTATTCACGGCCAAAGGATATTTTCCCCACCAACCTCCTGCTGCCCAATATGTCCAGCCTTTCCATTCGGGCCCAGACATAAGGCTTAGAAAGCGTTCGAGCGCTAACATACATTCCGGATTTTGTGGCATGCCGAATTCGCCAAGAAATAATTTTTGGCCGTTTACCTTTGCCCACTCGGTGATGCGAGTAAATAAGGAATCAAATTCATTTGCGGAACGGCACGTGCTGCCCGAGCCCGAAAAATCTTTATCCGCGTATTGGTGAACCTCCAACAGCGTGCGTCTTAAGGGGTCTTTAACATCAGCCAATAAATTTGCGTTTGATAAACCCGCTGAGCCCGAAAACCAATCGTGCAAACCACTCCAGTGGCCACCCGCAATTAGAACCATGTTGGTGGAGCCTGCATTGCGCAATTCAGATAATGTGCGTTTGGCAAGGCTGGCCCATTCCTCGCGCGGCATGTAGCTTGGTTCGTTCATCAAACCAAAAGCAGTTTGTTTAGGGTCGTTAAAAACCAAGGCTAAACGTGACCACAAGTCAATAAAACCATTTTGCAAAGCTGTGTCGCCATTTAATGTTTGGCTGTAATACTTGGCGTAGTTGTGCACATCTAAAATAACGCACAAATTTTTGGAATTTGCCGATGCAACTACGCCTTGAATGCGTTTCAATTCCGCCGATGCAAGAGGGCCCATCATTGAGGGCTGAACCCGTTCCCAGCGAAAGGGTAGGCGAATAACATTAGCGCCTTGGGCTGCTACATAAGTGAGTTCAGCTTCGGTGGGAAATGTGTAATCTTTGTAAGGTGTGCCGGGTAATTTTGATGAATTGAATTCTGCCCCGCTCATGTTTACACCCGTCAAACGCTCCTGATTTAAGCAATGCGCCCACGCAAAAAGTGGGCTAGCTGTTAAAACTGCAAGCAGAATGCTGAAACCTTTGCGAGTTAAGTAACTCATGATTTAAGTGCTCGAATTTCTTTTTGGCGTGCGAGTTCTTCGTACACCTCAAGATAGTGATCTGCTACTTTTGGCCATGCATAACTTTTAGCGAAATCTATTGCTGAACTTCTTCTGTCGAGATAAGCCTGATCGCCAAGTGCGTGGAGTTTCAACAATTTATCTATTGCGGCGGAATTTTCGGCTTCTCTATTTGTGGGCTCGCTGCGCAGGGTGAACCCTAAGCCGGAGTTGCCTACCAAGCGTTTAAACGGTGGTATGTCACTGAGTACAGGCGTTAGGCCCGCACTCATTCCTTCAATCGGTGCAATGCCAAATCCTTCATGATGCGACAAGCATAAAAAATAACTTGATTGCTGGATGAGATCTTTGATCTCTTCGTCACTTGGATTCGCTGCTAAGGTGACATGATGGTTCAGCCCGAGTGTTTCAACTTTTTTACCTAATTCAGCCAAGCTGTGATCGTATTCGCGCCCGGCAATAATGAAATGCCAGCGATCATCGCGCGCACGAATTTGTGCAAAAAATTCTAGTGCTTCCATTAACCCTTTATTGGCAGACCAGCGCCCAAAATAGATAAGGGTAGGCTGCAATTCCAGCGCAGCTTGTTCAGCGTATTTCTCTGTGTCTACGCCGTTTTCAATCACCCGCAATTTTGGTTTGGCCATAATTTGGCTAAACATTTTTCCATCGTTAGCGCTGGTGGCAATCACTTGGCTGTACGCGGAAGAGGAAAGGCGAGTAATCGTGTTGAAATAAGTTTGTTTCGCGCGTGATGCAAAATTCGTGTGAAAAAATCCACCGTGAGTGGAAAGAACCAGCGGGCATTTATGCAGCCATTTGGTGGCGGCTAAAAAATCGTAAAAGAAATCTACACCGTGTACGTGAATGACATCGGCACCACCCAGCTCGCGTAAAATTGACGGGCAAATGGGGTAGCGGCTGGAGCCGTAATAGGGCAAACGAATCACTTCAATGCCTTCAATTATTTCGCGCTTGGGTAATTCCATTTTCTGATTACGGAACAAACGGTTGAGCGTAATAATGCGTGTTTGTTGTTTACTGTTCCGCATTTGATGCAATGCAATGTTGCGCACCACTTCTTCCATGCCGCCGATTGATGGCAAATATTGGCGAACAATATGAGTTACTTTAATAGACATCCGTTCTTCTCCTGATTTGATGACCGACATCGAGCAAGACGGGCTCAAGGTTCAATTCGGCGCGTGAAGTGTTCGCGCCAGCAGAGGGTGAAACTGAGTGCGAGTTTGCGGAGTTTGGAGAAGCAAGTTCAGTGCGATTTCGTACGGGTGCGGGATTTTTTAAGCAGCAACCAATTAGGAACCACAATATTCCAGAGGTTTTCAGTGCATAGAGTGAATAACCACTCACACACAGGATTAACACCATGTACACAGCGGCAAATGCACGAAAGCGTTGGCCCTGTTCATCTGGCATTGGCAGTAACCACAGGCTGGCCCAGAGCAAAAGTGTTATGGGCAGGCCAAACGCCGAGATCAAATGCGCGTAGCCCATATCCGCATAGGGGTTGGATATTTTCATGGCAAACAGCATGGGCACATCAAACTCGTGCAGAGAAGTACCTGAGAGTGCCAGCCTGCCGTAAAAACTATCTTCAACCAACCTGCCGCCATCGGGGTTGCCAATGGATAAGAGCAGGGCAATTGCAGCAAAGGGAGCCAATATGGGCAGATAAAATGCGCGGCCATGCAGGGTGAGGCGCATCGCAATCATTAGGCTCACCGTGGTAAGCGCGAAACGCGAGTCTGAAATCACAATCATGATCACCGCTGTGATCACGAAAAAGAGCGTTTTACTCAGCTGTGTTTTATTCAGGCTTAAACCCCAAGCGGCGCAAATAGTGGCGAAGTTGCCAAGCGATACAGGTTCCAAAAATACGGACGAAACCCGGTGGCTTCCCAACAAACTGGGCAAGAGCGTGCGGCCAATGCCTTCGGGGCGCGTGCCGTTTAGTTGTAATTTACTGTTGTTAAAGGTTTGTACCGGGTCAAGGTTTCCGGTGCTCACGTAATAGCTGTAAATGTCGAAGAAGTTGGTGTATTGGTCAATAAAGAAAAGTTCCAACACCCCCATGACCAGCACTACCGCAACCGCCCACGTCAGAGCACGGCTTGCTAGGCCCACACGGCCTATATTGCAGCCCACCCAGAGGTAGCACAGTGGAATTGCCAAATCGCGGAAGCTTTTAATATTCACCTCACCACTTACCAACGACTGCAAGCAAAACATAGCACCACAAAAGGCGATAACTGTCATAACCCCAGGTAGCAGCCGGCGGGCGATAAAGGGTAAGCAGGCAGTGAGTATGATGGCTTCCGATAGCCCAAGAAGGGCGCGTGATGTATGCAAACCATGGGTATTTAGCAAGCAAAGTATGGCTTGGTAGCAGGCCGTCGCAATCACAATAGTCATGATTACGCGATCGTCGAACCGTGTGGCGGCAGCCTCCGGCTCTAATGCGCGCTGGGCGTTCTCAAGCGAACTTCTTGAGTGCTGCGCTGTGCCTGCTGAACCCACAGTCTCATTCCATGAGTGAGGGTGCGAATAATTCATCCTAACCTCTGTCTGATCTTGAGTTACTGCTGTAAAGCCGTGCCGAGCAAGCGAACGCCCAAACTGTGTAGGGTGTTGCAAATGCGCTCCAAGTCTTGCACCCGCGACACATTCTGCAGCGCCACGACTAATGCCGCGCCAGACTGGGCGGCAATTAAGCGAGCGTCCGCAATATGATTTAACGGAGGGGTGTTAATGATGATGACTTCAAAATGCGCTGATAAATCGTGCAAGCGTTCAGCGTAATGTTGGCTGGCAAGTAGCTCTTGCGGATTGGGTGCCTGAGTGCCCGCCGCCACCACCCACAAAGTGCCCAGGTCTGGAACGGCAATAGGCTCGACTAACGTCCGTGCTGCGATCAAATCAGTAAGGCCTGGGTTACGCTCATTATGGCCAAACAATTTGTGCAATTGAGGGGAGCGCAAGTTAGCGTCAATCAGCAGCGTGCGTTTACCCAACTGGGCAAAACTAATCGCAAGATTGGCAGTAGTAAGCGCGAGACCTTCGTCATTTTCTGCGCCCACCAATGCAAGGCTTAAGTGCTCACCACGATTGAAAAAACGCAGCAAGAGCTCGCTGCGTAAACTGCGCAGAGCTTCCGCTTGAGGGCTATCGGGTTGGAAGGCGGCGACCAAGCGAGAATCCAATATCGTGTTGCGATCCGGCGGTACGGTATAAGCAAATTGTTCAGCTAAAACGGCTTCAATATCTTCTGGTTCCACCAAGCCGAGCTTGATAGCAGCATCGCCAAAACGCAGATTTTCTTGGTTTTGTACGGAAATAATGGATTTGAATTCCTCGCGCGTTATTTTTCCGCGGCTTTCCAACATACGGCCAATTTTCTTGACTAGCTCGTTACTGAGGGGTTCGGCGCGCGCAGTGGGGACTACTTGTGCGATCTCGTTCATGTCATCACCCATTGAAAGAAGGTGTAAAGGGGAAACGGCCCTTGCGAGCAAAGGCGCCGCCGTTGTTCGCCGCTGGAATACACGCCAGAACAGGTAAGCCCAGTGCATTTTCCAAATCGTGTGAACTGCGAACGCGTCTATCAATCCACTCACGGCACAGTGCAACTGCAACACCTAGAAGCAAGCCGGTTAAGGCTCCCAACACCAGATTCATAGATGAGCGAGGCGTTGTCGCGCGCGTTGGAGTTGGAGCTGTGTTTAAAATGGATACATCGGTGAGCGCAACTTGGCTTTCCAGTTTGGTTTGAGTGGCGCGCGCTAGGGCGGCATCGTAAGCGGCCTGAGAGTTATCAACTTCTTGTTTAAGCAGGCTCAATTCATTGCGGTTACGGCTGAATTGCAATACACGTTCTTTTTGCGCGGCGAGCTCCGCTTTGAGTTGTTCCTCACGGCTTTCAGCAAGCTCTACCGATGAGCGAACGCTGCCGTTAATGAAGCGCAACGCTTGTGTTAGCTGTTGGTTTAAAGAATCCACTTCACCCTGCGCTTGGCGATACTGAGGGTGGTTTTCCCCCACGCGAGTGAGCAAATCAGACAAGCGCGCTTGAGCTTGGGCTAAATCTGCCGAAATGCGTTGTACTTGAGGGTTATCCAGCGCCTCAGCAGGCAGGGCGCCGCGTTTTCCGGAGAGTTGATTATTGCGAGTAGTGTTATTCAAGCGCTCGTTTTGCGCGGCAATCAACATGGAAGACAGCTCAGCCAGTTTTGCCGATTCAAGGTCAATTCGGTCTGAAGTTACCAATATGTCGTGCTTTTCTTGATAGGCGGAAAGTGCATTTTGTTTTTCCTCCAACGCAGAGCGCATGCTCGCCAATTGTTGGTCGTACCAGCGCGTGATTTGCTTAGCGGGTTCAATGCGCAGTTCGAGGTTGGTGTTGATATAAGCTTGTGCGTAGGCATCGGCTATTTGGGCGGCTAAGGCAGGGCTTTTGGCTTTAAAGCTGATGTTTACCAGATTGCTGTCGCGCTCCGCATCTACGACTAAACCTTTATCCAAATAGCCCAGTAAGGCTTTGCGACGTTCAATTTTATCTTCTGGAAGGCGAAGCTGACGGGAGATGTCGTCGCTAGTATCTAACTTCAGCTGATCAATAACTTTGTTTGCCACATTGCGGCTGCGAATAATCTCGGCTTGGGTTGCCATGTAACCCACCATGGCGCGTGCAGACATGGTTTGACCGCTGATTGGATCTTGGCCTTTGCCATCAATAATTAAATTGGTGGTTGCCATGTAGAGCTTTGGCGTAAGCAGAGTAATGATCAGTGCCAGTGCCGTAATAGCCACAGCTATGCCGCCAATAATGACGCGGCGTGCGTACAAAATTCGGAGGAGGCTATCGAGGGTAATCATAGGAATTCCTTCTAAACAGTTGATCTCACTAGCAGCAAAAGAGCGGCTTAAAACAGGCTCTCTTGCACAACCATTACATCGCCATCCAGCACTTTTTCGTCTGCCTTAGCTTTAAATTCTTTCACTGAACCGTCTGTTTGCTTGCGGTACAACTTCGCCGAGCGATCACTCGCACGCGCTGTTGGCCCACCGGCAACACCTATGGCCTGCATAACGTTAAGCGGGCGATCAAGCGCGTACATACCCGGAGTACGAACCTCACCGCTCACATAAAAGCGGTCTGCGGGGGGAACGTAGATGGTGTCTCCATTTTGGAGCCACACTACCGGCATGGAATCCGCCTCCCGACCAAGCAGCTTTTGCAAATCGTATTCGCGGCGCTCTTGGCGGCCTCCGGCATCTGTACGAATAAGGGTTAGACGTTCGCTACCGGAATCCGCCACACCGCCTGCCCAGGCGATAGCTTGGGTCAGCGTGGTTGGGCCTTCCAAAACAAGCTTTCCGGGGCTATTCACTTTCCCCAGCATGGAGACCACTTGGCTGCGGTATTTGGTGACCAGGAGGTTCACTTGCGCGCTCTTAAGAAAGTTGCCGCTTTGGTATTTTTCACCAATGAATTTGGCGGCGTCGCCACTAGAGCGGCCGGCAACTTTGACGGGGCCAATGAGGGGAACTTCGAGAGTTCCGTCAGTGTTAATTTGAGCTTCAGTGGTTAGCTCGGATTGGCCGTACACGGTCATACGGATTTCATCTCCGGCGCCCATCAAGTAGGTGGATTGCGCCATGGCCTCTTGGAAAACTCCCATCGCCATAACCAATATCAACCCTTGCAAGCATTTCATTGATCAGTTTCCTTGTGGTCTGATTGATCTAAAGTGTTTTCAGGCTACAAACGAAGCGCCTGTACCAAGCAGTTGAGTGTGTTAATGCAAAAGCAAGGCCCAATCTGCGCAACGCTATAGCCAACAAGCACGGCACCTTACCCAGTCTTACCGGTTTTTAAATCCATAAAACCTATTTTTTACAATGGCTTATGTGATTTTATTCGAGTATTTTATTGCCGGTTTAAGGCGCCTGGTTCAACTAAATTTGTTGACGCGTGCATGTGATTTCTCGCTGCATCTTGGCGGAGACGCTTTGCTTTTCTCTGGCTTGCGCCATATGAGTGCAACGCTTTTGCAAGATGCGAAATAGCAGGCACTTTGTAACAAAAGGAAACAAATGGAATCTGTGCGGCACCGAACCTAGGTTGTTTTTGGCGTTTGGGTCGTGCTGGTTACATGAGCCAAATTCTTGTGAGAGATGAGTTTTTTGCGTGGAAGCCATTTGGCCGATTGATGTACAATGCACGCCTCAATTTTTCACCCTTCCCATTAACCCGGATATCCCTTGGGATTCCCCGGTCAGCCTAGGACTCATCTATGTTTGATAAGAACCAAACTATCGCTTCTTTCGACCCTGAAATTTGGGCGTCCATTCAAAACGAAGGCAAACGTCAGGAAGAGCACATCGAGTTGATTGCCTCTGAAAACTACACCAGCCCTATGGTGATTGCGGCGCAAGGTACCAAGTTGACCAATAAGTACGCTGAAGGCTATCCAGGCAAGCGCTACTACGGCGGCTGCGAATACGTAGACGTAACTGAAGCCTTGGCAATTGCGCGCGCTAAAGAGTTGTTTGGTGCCGACTACGCCAACGTGCAACCACACTCGGGTTCACAAGCTAACAGCGCGGTTTACGCCGCACTTTGCGCTCCGGGCGACACCGTTCTGGGTATGAGCTTGGCACACGGCGGTCACTTGACTCACGGCGCTAAAGTGAATTTCTCAGGCAAGGTTTACAACGCTATCCAGTACGGTTTGAACCCAGAAACTGGCTTGGTGGATTACGATGAAGTTGAGCGTTTAGCTATTGAACACAAGCCAAAAATGATCGTTGCGGGTTTCTCTGCTTACTCACAAGTGATGGATTGGCAACGCTTCCGTGACATCGCGGACAAAGTGGGTGCTTACCTGTTTGTAGATATGGCCCACGTTGCGGGCTTGGTTGCTGCAGGCGTTTACCCGAACCCTGTGCAAATTGCTGACGTAACCACCTCTACCACCCACAAAACCCTGCGCGGCCCACGTGGCGGTATCATCCTGGCGAAGGCTAACGAAGAGATCGAGAAGAAGTTGAACTCTGCAGTATTCCCAGGCGGCCAAGGCGGCCCATTGATGCACGTTATCGCCGCTAAAGCTGTGAGCTTCAAAGAAGCTATGACGCCTGAGTACAAGGCATATCAGCAACAAGTAGTTGTGAATGCTAAGGCGATGGCGAAAACCTTCCTTGAGCGCGGAATCAAAATCGTCTCTGGCGGTACTGAGAACCACTTGATGTTGGTTGACCTGATTGGTAAATCCTACTCAGGTAAAGATGCAGACGAAGCCTTGGGCAAAGCGCACATCACCGTGAACAAAAACGCCGTACCTAACGACCCACGTTCACCCTTCGTGACCTCGGGTATTCGTGTGGGTACTCCAGCAATTACCACGCGCGGTTTCAAAGAAGCCGAGTGTGTGCAATTGACCAACTGGATTTGCGATATTTTTGAAGCGCTTGAAGCCGGTAATGCGGATGAAGTGATTGCTAAGGTAAAAACCAAAGTTGCCGCTCTGTGCAAAGACTTCCCGGTTTATGCCGACTAATCGAGTCATTCGGATCAGAAAAAAGCAGCCTTCGGGCTGCTTTTTTTATGCCCGTCATTTCTTGCTCACCATGTTCATGACACATGGAGCGGTTCAAGTTAATTTCCGAGTCATTGCGTCAAGTTTATGGCTTGCCAAACGGCTAATTTCCACAAGCAACTCGTGCTTATTAGAACTGAACATAGCAAAAAACCAAGGGTTAGATTTTCTTCGCCAAAACACAAAAAAAGTTAGTTTATGTGCCAATGCTGATCTATTTTTGTACTGAGCCAACATATCGGACGGAGCTTATGCAAATCCATAAATTGAGTGATAAACAAAAAATCTGGGCGATTGCATTGCTGGTTGTGGTTGCATGTTTGAGCATGTTTTTGCTTCAAGTCCCACAGTCAGAAAAGGGCGCGTATTTGTGGACGTCAGAATCCATTCCAGTTGCGCAGACTGCTCAGTTACCAACGCCTGAAATAGCAAAAGCGCCGGTGATAGTGGCACAGGCAAGAAATCCTGTTCCTCAAGCAGCTCCGGTAGTTGCTCCTGCTCTTGAATTACAGTCTTCTTGGCAAATGGGCGGCGTAAAATCTGACACGCCCACCATCCACCTAAACGAAAAAATTTCTGAGTACGCCATAGTGCAACTCGATCAAAACCTTTCACAACTTCCACGTGTTGGCCAACAAATTCAGCTACCCATGTTGGATGGCTCTGCTGTAGTTGCCAATGTGGAATCCACCAATACAAATCCTAATGGCGATTACACCTGGAGTGGTCATTTGCAAGGTCATGGAACTGATTACCCGGTCGTAATGACATACGGCGAGCATTCTATTTTCGCAACCATCACCACTCCGCAAGGTAGTTACACCATGGAGTCGATTGATGGCTTAGGTTGGCTTTATAAAAATCCTGCAGAGATTGAACTATCCAATCCCGGTGCAAAAGATTTTTTGGAAGTGCCTCATGAATAAATAATCGATTTTGTAAAAGCACAGCAAGATCTGGCTTTAATGGACGCGCGCATATTCATGTTAATCAAGGATGGTTTTCAGTAAAGTCAATTGAGAAAACCTCATGAAAAATCTGTTAAAAAATAGTTTAAAAATTGCCGCAAGCGCAGCTGTAATGCTAATTTCTGCTGCAACTTATGCCGCCAATACAGTGATTGATGTAATGGTGGTTTACACAAAAGGCACGGCAGATGCCTACGGCGGCAATCCGTCAACTCGCATCAACCAGCTCGTTCAAGTTAGCAACCAAATTTATAAAGATTCCAATCTCGCCCTTGAGTTGCGGTTAGTAAAAACGCTCGCGGTGAATTACACCGATGACAACGCGGCTGAAACGGCCTTAAACGATATTACCTTTGCGAAAAATGCAGCCTTTGCCGGTGTTGCCGCTGCGCGCGAGCAAGCAAAAGCAGATATGGTTATTTTTTATCGCCCGTTTAAATCCGTGCAAGGTAGTTGCGGAATAGCATGGATTGGTGGGCAGAGTACCAATGGCGACTTTTCAAATCCCTACATTAAAAATTACATGTACTCGCACATTGCGATTAATTCTTGCGGAGATTTTGTTACGGCACACGAGCTGGGCCACAACATGGGGCTAAAACATTCACGCAAGCAAGATGGTAGTGGTGGAACATTCCCTTACGCCCTGGGCTATGGTGTTGTAAATCAATTCACCACCATCATGGCTTACCAATCCGAATTTAATGTGGATTACTGGACCGGTAAACTGTACAAATTTTCCAGCCCTGATTTAACGTGTAAAGGTGTGCGTTGCGGAGTAAGCCGTACAGATGCAGTGAATGGTGCAGATGCCCGTTACGCATTGACCGTCACCACACCACAAATCGCCAACTTTTACGCGGCACCTGCTGCGAGTTCTTCGTCATCCAGCAAGAGTTCATCAAGTGTAAGTTCTGTTGCGAGTTCAAAAGTAAGTTCGGTTTTGAGTACATCGAGTTCCGTTACTAAAGTGGCATCTTCATCGAGGTCAAGTTCAAAATCCAGCGTTGCGCCCGTTGTTGTATCTAGCAGTAAATCCAGTATTGCGTCCGTTGTTGCTGCATCTAGCAGTAAATCCAGCGTGGCGATCAGCAGTAGAAGCAGTGTGAAGGCATTAAGTTCTTCATCAAGCCCATCCAAGCCCGCTGCCGCTCCCATCTTCAATCGAGTTGCTGATGTGGCCCAATACGGCGGTGCAGATTGGGCGAACGAAGTTCGCCGTGACAAAGCTTTAACCATCGACCAAGCCAAAGCCATAGCAGCAGCTAACCCCAAAATTACCTACTTCTTTATCACCAAAGGTGTGCAAATGTCCCTGGGTGCTAAAGGCGTGTTTCGCACTGGCGATGTCGTTTTCTTTTCCGGTAAACCTTGGTACGGCTCCGCCCCCGGTTTAGCGGACGCTTACCAAAAAGCGCCCTGATGAATTAGAGAATCAACGTGTGTGTGACTCCCTTACCCAGCTTCGGCTGGGTTTTTTACATGGGGTTTTACTGCCGCTAAGAAACAGCATTGGCTCGCCGATATGCTAAGATGTGCGCCTTTTTCGAAAATGCTAAGGGTTGCGCGCAATGCATTGTCCTTTTTGTAGTGCTGAAGACACCAAAGTTATAGATTCGCGTTTGGTTGCAGAAGGCGATCAGGTTCGCCGCCGTCGCGAATGTTTATCCTGCCATGAGCGTTTTACCACCTTTGAAATTGCCGAATTGGTGATGCCGCGCATCATCAAACAAAATGGCACGCGCGAGCCTTTCGATGAAAATAAATTGCGCGCCGGTTTATTGAGAGCGCTGGAGAAGCGCCCGGTTAGCATTGAGGCGATAGAATCCTCTATCAACCACATCAAGCATTTTTTGCAAGCCACGGGCGAGCGTGAAGTGAAGTCTATTGTGGTTGGTGAGAAAGTCATGGAGCAATTGCAAAAGCTCGACGAAGTTGCCTATGTTCGTTTTGCATCTGTTTACCGCCGCTTTAAAGATTTGAACGAATTCCGTCAGGAAATCGACCGCCTTGAACAGCAACCTGAATCTGAAAAGCTATAAGCATGGCAATTACCTCGGCAGATTACCCTTTTATGGCGCAAGCCCTCCGATTGGCGGAGCGTGGACTCTATACCACCATGCCGAACCCGCGCGTAGGCTGTGTGTTGGTGAAAGATGGAGAGGTTGTTGGTGAAGGCTGGCATGTGCGTGCTGGTGAAGGTCATGCCGAAGTCAATGCTATTGCCGCCGCAGGAGATAAAGCTCGCGGCGCCACAGCCTATGTCACTCTTGAACCCTGTAGCCACACGGGCAAAACTGGCCCTTGTAGTCATGCATTAGTTGCTGCGGGCGTCAGCCGTGTTGTCTACGCGATGGAAGACCCTAATCCACTGGTGGCGGGCGCTGGCTTGGATTATCTGCGCGAACACGGTGTTCAGGTAGTCGGGCCATTATTGGAAGAAGATGCCCGTGCGTTAAATCTCGGCTTCATCAAACGTATGGAGCGCAAGCTGCCATTTGTTCGCTGCAAAATGGGCATGAGTTTAGATGGCCGAACAGCAATGGCGAGTGGCGAAAGCCAATGGGTCACGGGCAAGAAGGCGCGTGGTGATGTTCAACGCCTGCGTGCCCGCAGCTGCGCCATTATCAGCGGTATTGATTCGGTGTTAATCGACAATTCATCGCTAACCGTTCGCGCTCACGAATTAGATTTGCCGGACTCTGAGGCCGCTGCGGCAAAACAACCGCTGCGCGTAATCTTGGATTCAAACATCCGCTTAAATCGCAACGCAAAAATTCTGGCTCAGGAAACGCCTATCCTGATTGTTCACAACGGCAGCGCCGAACCGGAAAAACTAATAGGCTGGCCGGCTCAAGTAGAATTCTTGGCCTTGCCCGCTAACTCATCAATCGACGGCGGGGCGCGAGTTGATCTCAACGCGCTCTTGCGTGAACTCGCGAAACGTCAATGTAACGAAGTGCTGGTAGAAACGGGCGCAACCTTGGCTGCTAGTTTTTTACGACGCGGCTTGGTCGATGAGTTGATTATTTACATGGCGCCCAAATTATTAGGTAGCAGTGCACGCGCCTTGTTTGATTTACCCTTGGCGACCATGTCATCCGCATTACCGCTAAAAATTAGCGATATGCGTGCCGTAGGTACAGATTGGCGAATTACCGCCACACCGGACACCGAATACTAGTTCGCTGGCGATAACAGATTTCGAAGGTATTGTTTTGAGTAACCAAGAGCCCGAAGGTTTTAATTCTCCCGCCTTTAACGGTGGAGATAATACAGCGTCTTACAACAAACGCTTCTTTGCATGGGTGATTGATATTTTTCTCATCGCCATCATGCTCTCGTTTGTCATGAATTATTTAGATTTGGGAATAGATCCTGGCCCAGCGGGCGATTTGAAAGCGGCGCAAGCTGAGTTGCTAAAAAAGCTCGAAGGCCTTTCAAGTTCCCAAGCATTATTGTTGAGTTTTTCGCCGATCATTAGCTTTTTTATTTTGCACGGTTATCTGCTCTACCAAGGTGGCCAAACCATCGGCAAAAAAATGATGGGGATTGCAATCGTCACTTTGGATAACCAAAAACCGCCATTTTTCCCCCTGATTGCGCAGCGGTATTTTTCGCAGTGGATCATGGGTATGTTGCCCTTTGTCGGCTTGCCCTTGCGGTTGCTGGATGTGTTCTTAATTTTTCGCGGCGACAAGCGCTGTCTGCACGATTTAATTGCTCGAACCAAAGTCATAGATTTGAGCATTAAAGTGGCAGCTGCACCTAATAACAGCTTCATCGCCTGATAAGATCAAGTTTTTCGATTAAAACCAGTTAAACAAAACCTCGATATTTTTATCGACGGTTTATAGACTCGTCACCCCATACAACCAGTAGGGCTTGCTATGTTTACCGGCATTATTGAAGCCATTGGCGAAGTGGTTGCGCTTCAGCCCAAAAACGGCGATTTACGATTGCGCATTAAAACCCACAGCCTGGATTTGGCCGATGTGCGGTTGGGCGATTCCGTCGCCACCAATGGCGTATGTCTAACGGTGGTCGATTTACCGGGCGATGGTTACTGGGCGGATGTCTCGCGTGAGACATTAGACAACACCAGTTTACCTGACTGGAAAATAGGGCAGCGTGTGAATTTAGAAAAAGCGCTTACGCCGCAAACGCGCTTAGGCGGTCATATTGTAAGCGGTCACGTGGATGGTGTGGGTGAGGTTGTGAGCCGCCACCCCGATGCACGTTCAGAGCGGTTTCGCCTACGCGCACCTAAAATGCTCGCAAAATACATCGCGCATAAAGGCTCCATAACCATCGATGGAACTAGCCTAACGGTTAACAAAGTGGACGGCGCAGAATTTGAATTAAACATAGTCCCACATACACTTAAAGAAACCATCATGGGCAGCTATCAGCCCGGCTCGCGGGTTAACCTCGAAGTTGATGTGTTGGCGCGTTACCTAGAGCGGTTAATGTTGGGCGATAAGGCTGCCGAAAGTGAAGGGCAGAGTGGCATCACACTAGAATTCCTCGCTAAAAACGGGTTTATGTAGTGCGTGTTCCATCGCGCCTAATGACAAGATACAAGCCCGCGCCTTTAAGCGTGGCGAGTTGGGTTTTGATTTTTGTACTGGCGTGTGTGGGTGTATACATTTTGTGGGTTCACCCGCTGGTGACATTGTGTGCACTCATCTTGGTGGTCGGCAACTTCGGCTACGAACGTTTTAGAGTGACTCGGCATTTACATTTATTGAAAAGGCAACGCATTGGTGAATCGTTTGTAAACTTTTCGCACGAGCATGGCCTGCGTGACATGGATACTTTAATCGTTAACGCAGTTTACGAAGAGCTGCGGTTAGATTTGGCTGTGCAGGAATTCCCCCTGCGCTGGAGCGATAATCTGTACTCAGACTTACTGCTAACAGCAGATGAAGTTGATGATGTGCTCCAACGGATTGCGCTCAGAGCAGGCCGATGTATTAACCAAACAGAACAAAATCCGCTGGTGGGAAAAGTTTTGACCGTGGGCGATTTAATCGCCTTCTTTAATCACCAACCCCAAGATCAAGCGGGAATTGTAAATTAGATTGCGGAATTTTTAGAGAATGCCTATGCAGCTCAACACCATAGAAGAACTGATTGAAGATTTGCGTCACGGCAAAATGGTTATCCTGATGGACGACGAAGACCGTGAAAACGAAGGCGATTTGATTATGGTCGCTGAGCAGGTTCGCCCGGAAGATATCAATTTTATGGCAACCCACGCGCGTGGGCTGATTTGTTTGACCCTCACGCAAGAGCGCTGCAAACAGCTTGATTTGCCGCTTATGGTTAGCGACAACAAATCCCAACATACCACCAACTTTACTGTCTCTATTGAGGCCGCCGAAGGTGTCAGCACCGGCATTTCTGCGGCTGACCGTGCTTTAACCGTGCGCGCTGCCGTAAAAGCTAACGCAAAAGCGAGCGATATAGTTCAGCCCGGCCATATTTTCCCGCTAATGAGCCAGCCTGGCGGTGTTATGAGTCGTGCTGGCCACACAGAAGCGGGCTGTGACCTTGCGCGTTTGGCCGGTTTTGAACCTGCAGCCGTGATTGTAGAAGTGATGAACGCCGACGGCAGCATGGCTCGCCGGCCGGATCTTGAGCAATTTGCCGAGCAACATAGCCTAAAAATCGGTACCATTGCCGACCTGATTCACTACCGTGCCACCAAAGAAAAAACTGTTGAGTGCATCAACACGCGCAAAGTGGAAACACTTTACGGCGAATTCGAGCTGCGCACCTACCGAGACTTGGCGCGCGGCGACCTGCACTTTGTCATGGTGAAAGGCGAAATCAATGCAGAACCAACCTTGGTTCGCGTCCACGTGATGGATTTGGCGCGTGATATTTTGAGCTTGCAGCGCCCCTCTATTGCCGGCGGCAGAGCTTGGTCCTATCAAGAAGCACTTAAGCGTGTGAATGATGAGGGTAAAGGCGTGGTGCTTTTGATTTGCCACGATGAGTCCACCAGTGAAGTCGAAGAAAGTATTGATTGGTTGTTGAGCGGCAAGCAACAGCGTCGCAGCCCGGAAGTTCTGTACAAACAAGTCGGTACTGGCTCGCAAATCCTGCGTGATTTGGGTGTTCGCAAGATGCGTGTGATGTCTGCACCTATGCGCTACTCCGCTTTGTCCGGTTTCGATTTGGAAGTGGTTGAATACGTTTGTCCCGACGCGTAAGTGATAAATATTTATTTAAGAGAACACACTATGAGCAACATTAAAGTTATCGAAGGCGATTTTGCAGCATCGAAAGGCAAGTACGCGTTGATTGTGAGCCGCTGGAACAGTTTTGTGGTGGAAAGTTTAAAAGAGGGCGCATTGGATACCTTGCGTCGCCACGGCATTAAAGACGAAAACGTGACGATCTATTACGCACCTGGTGCATTTGAATTTCCCTTAGTTGCGCAAAAAATTGCGGCGAAAAAAGAGTTCGATGCAATCATCGCACTCGGTGCGGTAATTCGCGGTGGCACGCCACATTTTGATTACGTTGCAGGCGAGTGCACCAAAGGTTTGGCACAAGTTTCTTTGAATGCAGGCATTCCAATTACCTTTGGTGTTTTGACCGTTGATTCCATTGAGCAAGCTATCGAGCGCTCTGGAACTAAGGCCGGCAATAAAGGTGTTGAAGCTGCATCAACCGCGCTAGAAATGGTGTCATTGATCGGCAATATTTAGTTCAACCCAAGTGACTGGATCAGGGAGAGAATGTATGTCACCCACTATTTTTCGCGAAGCAGGGTTTCGGTTTTTCTTTTTTTCGCGTGAAGAGTCGAGGATGCACGTACATGTAAGTCATTCTGATGGAGAGGCAAAGTTTTGGTTGGAGCCTCAAATTGAACTTACTAACTCAATTGGTTTGTCTCAGTAGCAATTGAATAAATCCCGACAATTAGTGGAGGCACATGCAGATGAAATCCAAACCGCTTGGTGTACACACTTCGGCGATTGAGGTTACTCATGTGTCTACTCATGGTGTATGGGTATTGTTGGATGATGAAGAATTGTTTATGCCTTACGAACAGTTTCCTTGGTTTAAAAATGCAAACATCGCCAGCATTGTAAAAGTAGAAAGACCAACACCTCATCATTTGTATTGGCCTTTGCTGGATATTGATTTGGCTGTCGAGTCAATCAAAAATCCATCAAGCTTTCCGCTTATGAGTTCGGTTTAAATTTTAGTTACAGTAAAATTAGATATGGCATTTATCGCCTCTCGCTCTTTATCAGGTAATACCCAATGACTTCGCAAATCCAGAAAGGCCAGCTGGCCGCTACTCGTCGTATGGCTCGTCACTACGCTATGCAAGCACTCTATCAATGGAAAATGGCCGGTGCCAGCATTAATGCCATTGAAGCCGAATTCCGTGTTGATAATGATATGAGCAATGTGGACTTGGAATACTTCCACGAAATTTTGCACGGCGTACCAGAAAACTTGTCAGAGTTGGAAGCTACTTTCGAACCTTTTTTGGTGGAGCGTTCATTGGTAGAGCTGGACCCTGTTACTCAAGCTTTATTGCGCATGTCCACTTACGAATTGAAATTTCGTATTGATGTACCTTACAAAGTTGTCATCAACGAAGCCGTGTCGCTTGCTAAAAAATTTGGTGCGGAAGACAGCCATAAATTTATCAACGGCGTCTTGGATAAGACCGCAGAAGTTTTACGCGCTATCGAAGTTAAGGCCGAACGAGGAAATTAATCACAAATTCATTTGTGATCTACCATGCGCGAATTTGAACTTATCCGGCAATTCTTTCAACACGAGCAAGCGGATTTGCTGTTGGAAGAAAAAGCACAAGCCAGCGTTGTCTTAGGGATTGGTGACGATTGCGCGCTTTTGCGAGTTCCTGCGAATAAACAATTAGCTATTTCAGTGGATACGTTGGTGGCTGATGTGCATTTTCCAGCCGATGCCAAACCCGATGATATCGCGGAGCGCGCCTTGCGCACTAATCTGAGTGATCTGGCGGCCATGGGCGCTGAGCCACTTTGGTTTACACTCGCGCTAACCTTGCCGAAAAACTCTCCTTATGTCAGTGAAGAATGGTTGCGTGGTTTTAGCCGCGGATTGTTCCGCACCGCAAATCAATACGAAATTGTTTTGGTTGGGGGTGACACCACCTCCGGCCCATTGAGTATTACCATTCAAGCCATGGGCGCGGTTGAGCCCCACGCTGCTTTAAGACGCGACGGTGCGAATATTGGCGATTTTATTTGCGTAACAAACTATCTTGGTGATGGTGCGGCGGCGCTAGCAGTAATACAGGATGTTTTACAGTTGGGGGAAGCACACGGGCACTATTTACGCGAGCGCTTTTATCGCCCTACACCGCGATTGGTGGAAGCCAATTTATTGGGTTCTGTTGCGAGTGCAGCGCTCGATATTTCAGACGGATTGGTGGCGGATTTAAACCATATCTGCGAAGCCAGTGATTTGGGTGCGGTGATCGACGTAGAGAATTTACCGCTCTCACCCGCATTGCTCTCGCTCAATGATTTGCATCAGGCGCGTACATGGGCTTTGAGTGGTGGAGATGATTACGAGCTATGTTTTACAGTTTCGCCAGAAAAAATGCCGGAACTTGCCATGCTAATTGCGCAAGAAAAAATTAACGCAACAATTATTGGTGAAATCGTGAGTGGCAGCGGTGTGCGCTGTGAACTGGACGGTGAAGCCTACGAATTAGATAGCGCTGGCTATCAACATTTTTAATGCGTACACAATGACAACACCAAACTTTAAACAATTGCTCATCAACACCAACCATTTTTTTGCATTTGGTTTTGGCAGTGGTTTAGCACCCAAAGCTCCCGGCACTTTTGGTACGCTGGCTGCGGTTCCTATTTATTGGTTGTTGCAAGATTTAGCTTGGCCTATTTACGGGACTTGGCTAATTGTTACCTTTGCTTTAGGTGTTTACTGGTGTGATCGCTCATCAAAGCAATTAGGTGTTCACGATCATGGCGGTATAGTGTGGGATGAGTTTGTTGGCTATTGGATTACCATGTTTCTGGCGCCAGCTGGTTGGTTATGGATGCTCCTAGGTTTTGTGCTATTTCGTTTTTTCGACATCATTAAGCCTTGGCCCATCGGCTGGCTTGATCGCAAAGTTGGCGGCGGTTTAGGTATTATGATTGATGATGTGCTTGCAGGAGTTTATTCCTTTATTGTTTTGCAAGCGTGCGTATATTTTTGGCCATACACCATTTGATTTTGTTGAAAACCAAGTTGGCTTTTTTCCAACCCCACAGAGGTTAGTCAGTGGCAATCCGTTTTATCGAATCATGTAAATTACCTACGCCTTTCGGCATGTTTGTAATGCACGGCTTTGAAGATGATCAAACCGAAAAAGAACATGTTGTGCTCACCATGGGTGATATTACTGGCTGCGAACCTTTGCTTGCTCGCATTCATTCGGAATGCCTGACCGGTGATGCATTGTTTAGTTTGCGTTGCGATTGTGGCCCGCAATTACAAGCGGCAATGCACAAAATTGGTGTGGCCGGGCGCGGTGTGATTTTTTATTTGCGTCAAGAAGGCCGGGGCATTGGTTTGATCAACAAAATTCGCGCTTACTCATTGCAGGATTGCGGAGCTGATACCGTAGAAGCCAATGAACAATTGGGCTTCGGTGCAGACATGCGCGACTACAGTATCCTCAAGCCGATGCTTGAACATTTGAATATTAAATCCTTAAAACTGCTCACAAACAATCCGCGAAAAGTTAAAGCCTTGCAAGATATGGGGATCAATGTGGTTGAGCGCATGCCGCATCAAACCGGCCGCAATCCGCACAACGCAAAATATCTGGAAACAAAAGCGGGTAAGTTGGGGCATTTGTTTAATGAGACGGATGAAGAGAAGTAGTTCAACGTTTCGAAACTAATTAGGTAGGGAGTCGTCATCCTCGCGTATATTCACACGGATGTGAAGTAGTAGAACAATGCAGGAGCAATTGTCGAGCGGGGATCCAGCTCTTTTCTGTTGATTGTGAAAATTAAAAGCTGGATCCCCCGCTGTGCGAGGATGACGATTTCCAGCGTAATATTAAGAGAACTTTATGACTACACGTATTGCAATCGCGGGCGCTGCCGGTCGCATGGGTAAAGCCCTTATCGAATCGACCCATAGAAATTCTGAAACGACCTTAGCAGCTGCTATTGTGCGCCCAACAAGTTCATTAATTGGTGTGGATGCAGGAGAGTTCGGCGGTCTAGGGAAAATTGACGTAAAAATTGTTGGTGACATAGCCGCTGTTGTAAATGAGTTTGATGTACTGATTGACTTCAGTTCGCCAGCCGCCACATTAGCGAACGTAAAAGTATGCGCCGCGCATAAAAAGCCAATCGTTGTGGGTACAACTGGGTTCAGCGATTCCGAGAAAGCAGAATTATTATCCTATCAAACGCAAATCCCTTTGTTACTGTCCGCCAACTTTTCTACTGGCGTGAATTTGTGTTTTAAATTGTTAGATATTGCTGCGCGAGTTTTGGGTGATGAGTACGACGTGGAAGTTTACGAAGCTCACCATCGTCACAAAGTGGACTCTCCCTCCGGCACAGCCGTGCGTATGGGAGAAGTATTGGCTAATGCACTTGATCGTGATTTGAAGCAAGTTGCGGTTTATGGCCGCGAAGGTCAAATTGGCGCGCGCCCACGAGAAACTATTGGCTTTGCTACTGTGCGTGGCGGTGATGTGGTTGGCGATCATACTGTCATGTTTATGGCCGACGGTGAGCGCGTTGAAATTACTCACAAAGCATCAAGTCGTTTAGCTTTTTCAAACGGTGCGGTGCGTGCGGCAGTGTGGTTAAAAAATCAATCGTCCGGTTTATTTGATATGCAGGATATGCTGGGTCTCAGATAGACTTTTTTCATTCAATCTTAAGGAAAGCTTATGGATAAGTTTAAAGTGTTGGCTATTACTCTTGCGGTGTCTTCATCCACTATCTCTCATGCAGTACATGCAGATGGTCTTCGTGTGGGTGTAATGAGGTCGAATGTTAACCTTGATCTTGATGCCGCCGATGCTTCCTCGTCAGATAATAATCTTGCGTTTGTCTTCTTCATGGAGAAGGATATAAGTCCACGTCTCGCTATTCACGCAGACTACAAACACATCAATAACGATTGCGAAAGTGTGTGTGCAGACTCAACCAAATTCACACAGAGTGTTGAATTATCTGCGCGCTTTTCTCAACAGCTTTCTGATTGGCTTGAGGTTTATGAACGAGCTGGGGCAAATTACTATTCAGTGAAGACTTATTCGTCATGGCATTTGGCGCACTCATCCAAAACTGAATCAGGTGTTGGGCCAAGCGTTGCCGCAGGTTTTGCCGTTTCTCCAGCAGAAAAAATTCGCGTGGGCCTTGAATACGATGTGTCATTTTTAAAGTCCAGCCAAAAAGCGGCATTCACTTCAATATTTATTAGCATGATTTATTAGGAACTTGTATGGCGGGCTCAAGCCTTCTTTTGTTAATCGATGACATAGCGGCCGTGTTGGATGACGTGGCGGTAATGACCAAAGTTGCCGCTAAAAAAACGGCAGGCGTGTTGGGGGATGATCTTGCACTCAATGCTGAGCAGGTTGCTGGTGTTCGCGCTGAGCGTGAGCTGCCGGTAGTGTGGGCAGTGGCAAAAGGGTCGTTTATTAACAAAGCCATTCTGGTTCCAGCTGCATTATTAATCAGTGCTTTTATCCCTTGGTTGATCACTCCCTTGCTGATGATTGGCGGGCTTTATTTGTGCTATGAAGGCGTAGAAAAGATTGCGCATAAATTTTTACACAGTGATGCGGAAGAAAAAGCCGAACATGATGCTCTTGAAGCTGCCTTGCACAATCCTCATGTAGATATGGTTGAGTTCGAGCGCGAGAAAATCAAAGGGGCGATTCGTACTGATTTTGTGTTGTCTGCGGAGATCATCGTGATTACCTTGGGCGCTGTTGCTCAAGCAGTGTTTACGGTACAAGTCGCTGCGGTAGTTTTGGTGGCCCTTCTCATGACGGTCGGTGTGTATGGTTTTGTAGCGCTAATCGTTAAGCTGGACGACATGGGATTACATCTTTTGCAAAAGCAGGGGCAGGGCGCTTGGCTTGGCTTTCAGCATAAATTGGGCAGCGGATTATTGGTTTTCGCACCCAAGCTCATGAAGTTTTTGTCGATTGCCGGTACGGTTGCCATGTTTCTTGTTGGCGGCGGGATTTTGGCTCACGGGCTACCCTTTTTTCACGGGGTTGAGCACAGCATCCAACACTACTATGGCGATATAGCTGCAATGATTGGTGGCTCCCTGATGAGCATGGTTCTGGGTGTGGTTGCCGGCGCCGTAGCGTTGGTGTGCGCAAACGTGGCAAACGTGGCAGCAAAAATATTCTCTAAACCTAAAACGACACATTAAGCGCTGATTCTGACGCTTTATTGTGCATTTCGCGGATTAGCGGGATTTTCCAATGGACACATGCGCCCGACTCCCGTAGAATTCGCAGCCAGATTGCGCACGGCTCTGCCGCGCCCGGTTACAGAATTCAAGGCCATCTCTTAAGACCAGGCCGATTTACAAAAAGCGAGATGGGAGTTGATTTCATCTCGCTTTTTTACAACCTGTAACCGGCCAAATTCACTTATAACCACGACTCAAACTCGCTTTTTCGCGCCTTTTGCCTGTGCGATTGCCTTTTTGAGCCTGAAGAAAGTGAATCACCCTGCGCCAAGGTTTTAAAAACTGTTACAGCCAACACTGTTACTAGCTTAGTCAGGAGGTTGACTTGAATACTGGGGACTCCCAATCAGGGCTTAAAAAGCCCGCACTGCTTGTTCTTGCAGACGGTAGTGTTTTTCGTGGTACCGCCATTGGTGCTGAAGGTCTTTCTGTTGGTGAGGTAGTGTTTAACACCGCCATGACCGGATATCAGGAAATCCTTACCGACCCTTCATACGCGCAGCAAATCGTTACTCTCACTTACCCCCATATCGGCAATACAGGCACCACGCCAGAAGACGCTGAGTGTGACCGCGTATGGGCAACCGGCTTGGTAATTCGCGATTTACCGTTACTGGCCAGCAACTTCCGCAATCAACAAGACCTGTCAAGCTACCTCAAAGCCCGCAATGTTCTTGGCATCGCCGATATTGATACCCGTCGACTGACCCGTTTGTTGCGCGACAAAGGTGCGCAAAACGGTGCGATTATCGCGGGTGATGAAGCGGCTACTGAAGCAGGCCAAGCCAAAGCCCTTGCAGCGGCTAAAGCGTTCGGCGGTTTGAAAGGTTTAGATCTCGCTAAAGAAGTGACCGTAAGCGAGTCTTACACGTGGAATGAAGGCACTTGGGAGTTGGGCGAAGGTCATTCCGTTAAAGGTGGTAAAAAATTTAAAGTGGTGGCTTACGACTACGGCGTTAAGCGCAACATTCTGCGTATGTTGGTAGACCGCGACTGCGATTTGGTTGTGGTGCCGGCTAAGACCAGCGCAGCTGATGTGTTGGCCATGAATCCAGACGGTATTTTCCTTTCTAACGGCCCAGGCGACCCAGAACCCTGTACTTACGCTATCGAAGCCATCAAGCAATTCCTTGAAACGGATATTCCGGTATTCGGTATCTGCCTTGGTCATCAACTCCTTGCTTTGGCATCCGGTGCCAAGACCTTGAAGATGAAATTTGGTCACCACGGCGGCAACCACCCAGTACAGGATTTGGATACCAAGCGCGTGATGATCACCGCCCAAAACCACGGTTTTGCGGTTGAAGAATCCAGTTTGCCTGAGAATTTGAGAGCAACTCATAAGTCGTTGTTTGATGGCTCTTTGCAAGGTATTCACCGCACCGATAAACCGGCCTTCAGCTTCCAAGGTCACCCTGAGGCAAGCCCTGGCCCGCATGAAGCGGATACCCTGTTTGACCACTTTATTGAATTGATGCAAGCCCGCAAAGCGTCCTAACCGGAGCAGACATGCCAAAACGTACAGACATTAAAAGTATCTTGATCCTCGGCGCTGGCCCTATTGTTATCGGCCAGGCCTGTGAGTTCGACTACTCGGGTGCGCAAGCCTGTAAAGCCCTGCGCGAAGAGGGTTACCGCGTCATTCTGGTTAACTCTAACCCAGCTACTATCATGACCGACCCGGCCATGGCGGATGCCACTTACATTGAACCCATCGAGTGGCAAACCGTAGAAAAAATTATCGAAAAAGAACGCCCCGATGTAATCCTTCCCACCATGGGCGGCCAAACAGCCTTGAACTGCGCATTAGCTCTGGCAAAACATGGCGTGCTCGAAAAATACAATGTTGAGCTGATTGGTGCTAAAGAAGAAGCTATCAACATGGCGGAAGATCGCAACCTGTTTGATCAGGCGATGAAGCGTATCGGTCTCTCATGTGCACGCGCAAAAATAGTTCACAGCTTGGAAGAAGCCAAAGAAGCGCCGAAAGAATTCGGCTTCCCATGCATCATCCGCCCGTCATTTACCATGGGTGGTTCAGGTGGCGGTATCGCATATAACTGGGATGAATTCGAAGAAATTTGTACTCGCGGTTTGGACTTGTCGCCCACCAACGAATTGTTGATCGATGAATCGCTACTTGGCTGGAAAGAGTACGAGATGGAAGTTGTGCGCGACAAAAACGACAACTGCATCATTGTTTGTTCGATTGAAAACTTTGACCCGATGGGCGTACACACTGGCGACTCAATTACTGTTGCGCCAGCGCAAACTCTCACCGACAAAGAATATCAAATCATGCGTAACGCCTCGATTGCGGTATTGCGCGAAATCGGTGTGGAAACCGGCGGCTCTAACGTGCAATTTGCGGTGAACCCGGTTGATGGTCGTATGGTGGTAATTGAGATGAACCCGCGTGTATCGCGCTCATCTGCTCTTGCATCAAAAGCAACTGGTTTCCCAATTGCAAAAATAGCGGCGAAATTGGCAGTTGGTTATACGCTCGACGAATTGAAAAACGATATTACTGGTGGTGCAACGCCAGCCTCGTTTGAGCCATCAATCGATTACGTAGTCACCAAAGTTCCTCGCTTCACCTTCGAAAAATTCGGCGAAGCAGATGCGCGCTTAACAACGCAAATGAAATCGGTTGGCGAGGTGATGGCTATCGGCCGTACCTTCCAAGAGTCTTTGCAAAAAGCATTGCGCGGTTTGGAAGTTGGTTCTGCGGGTTTCGAATCCAAAGTGGACATCACCAGTGAAGAAGGTGTTGCGCGTGTTCGTCGTGAACTCGCAACTCCCGGTGCTGAGCGTATCTGGTACGTGGGCGATGCATTCCGCATGGGCATGAGTGTTGAAGACGTTTTCAATCTTTCAAAAATCGACCCATGGTTCCTCGTTCAAATCGAAGAATTGATTGCAATGGAGCAAGCGTTGCGCGGCAAATCGTTGGCTAACTTCAGCGCTGAAAGTTTGTTTGCGTACAAACGCAAAGGTTTCTCAGACAAGCGTTTGGCGCTGTTGCTCGGCGTAACCGAAAAAGATGTGCGGCACTATCGCCAAGGGTTGAATATTCGTCCGGTTTACAAGCGCGTTGATACTTGCGCTGCGGAGTTTTCAACGTCTACCGCGTACATGTATTCCACTTACGAAGAAGAGTGCGAAGCTAACCCCAGCGATAAGAAAAAGATTCTTGTTATCGGCGGCGGACCTAACCGTATCGGTCAAGGTATTGAGTTCGATTACTGCTGCGTACACGCCGCTTTGGCGATGCGTGAAGATGGTTACGAAACTATTATGGTTAACTGTAACCCCGAAACCGTTTCTACCGATTACGACACTTCTGATCGTTTGTTCTTCGAACCAGTGACTTTGGAAGACGTGCTTGAAATCGTTCAAAAAGAAAAACCTGTTGGCGTAATCGTTCAATTCGGCGGCCAAACGCCACTGAAATTGTCGCGTGCGTTAGAAGCAGAAGGTGTACCCATTATTGGTACCAGTCCGGATGCAATCGACAGGGCGGAAGACCGTGAGCGCTTCCAGCAAATGATTGAAAAGTTAGGTTTGTTGCAGCCGCCAAATGCAATTGTTCGCTCTTTGGAAGAAGCTTTGGTTGCAGCAGATCGCGTGGGTTACCCGTTAGTTGTTCGCCCGTCTTATGTATTGGGCGGCCGCGCAATGGAAATCGTTTATAAAGAAGATGAATTGCGTACTTATATGCGCACAGCAGTACAAGTGTCAGAAGATGCGCCTGTGTTGCTCGATCACTTCTTGAATGCGGCAATTGAAGTTGATATAGATTCGGTGTCAGACGGTCAACAAGTTGTGATCGGCGGCATCATGCAACATATTGAACAATGCGGTGTCCACTCAGGTGACTCCGCATGTTCATTGCCACCATATTCTTTGCCCGCGGACGTGCAAAACGAAATGCGCGAGCAAGTGAAAAAGATGGCGATCGAATTGGGTGTAATTGGTTTGATGAATACCCAGCTCGCTTATCAAGACGGCAAAATTTATGTGATTGAAGTGAATCCACGTGCATCACGTACAGTGCCCTTTGTATCAAAATGTATTGGTGTTTCTCTCGCGAAAGTGGCTGCACGTTGTCAGGCAGGAACGTCTTTGGCAGAGCAAGGTTTTACCAAAGAAATTATTCCAACTTACTACAGCGTGAAAGAAGCGGTATTCCCTTTTAATAAATTCCCTGCAGTTGACCCCATTCTAGGCCCAGAGATGAAATCTACCGGTGAAGTAATGGGTGTAGGTGATAGCTTTGGTGAGGCCTACGGTAAATCTCAATTGGGCGCGAACAACCGCATCCCTACATCGGGCACTGCTTTTTTGAGCGTGCGCGATATGGATAAAGACGGTATCGTGAGTGTTGGTAAAGATTTATCTGAGCTTGGTTTTAAACTGGTTGCAACTCGCGGCACTGCTAGTATTTTGCAAAATGCTGGCTTGACTGTACAGGTAGTTAATAAAGTGCAGGAAGGTCGTCCTCACATTGTAGATATGATCAAAAACGATGAAATCGATTTGATTTTGAATACAGTGGAAGGTCGTCAGGCGACACGTGATTCTGCGTCGATTCGTCGCAATGCAGAAAATCATCGCGTGTATTACAACACGACTTTGGCTGCAGGTTTGGCGGTGTGCACTGCCTTGAAAAAAGGCGATAAAATTGAAGTGCGTCGCTTGCAGGATTTGCATCAGCAAGTAAAAGCCCAGCAAAGCTAGTTGGTTTTTGCATACATTCATTTGCAACAAAAGGCCTGTTCATCAGGCCTTTGTACTTAAAGGAAAGACGAAATGAGCACTAAGTTTCCAATGACAGCACTTGGCGCGGAAAAGTTAGCAGCCGAGTTAGAAGATCTGAAAAAAGTACAACGCCCACGTATCGTAAATGCGATTGCTGAAGCGCGTGCACACGGCGATTTAAAAGAAAATGCTGAGTATTCTGCTGCGCGCGAGCAACAAAGCTTTTGCGAAGGCCGAATTCAAGAAATTGAAGGCAAGCTTAGCAATGCGCAAATCATTGATGTCACTAAAATTCCGCATACCGGTAAAGTCATATTTGGTACAACAGTGACCATCATCAATGTAGAAACTGAACAGTCTGTTACCTATAAAATCGTGGGTGACGACGAAGCAGAAATCAAAGCCAACAAAATTTCTGTCAACTCACCTATTGCGCGTGCGTTAATCGGAAAAGAAGAAGGCGATGTTGTAGTTGTAAAAGCGCCAGGTGGCGAAGTGGAATATGAAATCGACAAGGTCGAGCATATTTGATTATGTATTTCTTTTTAATAAGGAGAGTAAGGTGAATTTTAAAGCATTATTAGTCGTTGTGTTCGTGGGGATTGGATCTATTTTTTGTTCGGGCCTGTCGTTAGCTTCACAAGTGCAAATTGATTTAACGGGAACTATTTCAAATACCTATATTTTGAATGTTGTTGATGGTAATTCTGTGCAAGAAGATGCGAACTTATGGGACATTAATACAGCACTACCATTGGGTTCAAAATTAAATTTCAGTATCAATTATAATTTAGGTGCGCCGGAAATATATTCAGGGGGTGGTCTGAGTGTTTATGGATTGGACAAGCTATCAATAGGTGGTGGTTTTTTTCAAGTAAACACTGCACCCGCTTCCATTGGTGTAGGTAATGATCAATATTCTGGTTGGGATTTTATTTCAACTGGCTTTATGTCTCCAAGTGAGACAGGGATTTCTCTAAATTTTCAAAATGAAATTTATTATTTGGTCGCGGCATCATTTTCACTGACTGATAAAAGTGGTACCGCACTAAGTAACTCGAGCTTACCTAGTGATCAGAGCCAATTAGATGCATTTTGGTCAAACAATCATGAGCCGAGCAATCACTGGGATCATTTGGCAACATTTGATCTTCAGTTTGTTAAGGATCCTTTAGTAAATTCGATTGCTAATAGCACTTGGCCAAATGGTGAAGCTCTATATGTTGTAGGTTATTTTGATAGCGCTAAATTAACCCATGTTGAAGCACCTGAACCGGCAGGCTTATTTTTGCTTGTTATTGGAGCTATCGGGATTTTCGCTAGAAGATTTTGGAGAAAGTAATCCCAATAAAAAAGCCGCCAAACTTGGCGGCTTTTTTATTGGGTCAAATGTTTATCTATGTAAATTCGATAATTTGGGGTTCGCTTTTTTATTAGCGCGATAGAGAATAACTACTTTGCCGATCTCCTGAATTAGTTCAACATTCGGTAACGCAATAATTTCAGCTACCAATGCTTTACGTTCTTCGCGATCGGCAAGGCCAAGTTTAACCTTGATCAATTCGTGGTCATCTAAGGCGCGGTTAAGCTCCAGCAACACGCCATCGCTCAAACCCTTGCCAGCAATGGTGACAATCGGGTTAAGTTTGTGGCCAATGGTACGAAATGATTTTTTACGCTCTGCGCTGATGGGCATAGTACTACCTTAGGGGATATAAATTCGAAGGGCCTATTCTATCCCACTCGTGTGTGAAGGGCTAATATGGCAGGCGGTATGAATTAATTTAAGTCTCTGTGATTTGTGTCCTCCGGGAAATTAGCTGCTAAAGTTAAGATTATCCGAACCGCTTAAAGCCTAGCCCCTTGCAATTAAGGTTTTACCCCCCAAGTAGTATGAGAAGTTAAAAATCTGTCTATTCAATTGAAAGTGTTGTTGATTGAAAGCACCATTTTTAGAAGTTTAATGCTTATATGAGGATCTCTCCTTGAACGATATCACCAAGAACCTCCTGATTTGGCTCGTTATTCTCGTAGTCGTTATCAGTGTGTTCCAAAATTTCAGCAGAGCCCCGAGTAGCGATACCATCAGCTACTCAGAGTTTATTAAGGCCGTGAAAGATGAGAGGGTTCAAGAGGTTATTATTGATCCTACCAGTATTGAAGGTCTCTACACTGATCGCACAACCTTCAAGGCGGTGCGCCCGCAGGCTCAAGATCCTAAGCTTTTAGAAGATCTGTATAACCACAACGTGTCTATTAAAGGCCGTGAGGTTGAGCAGCCCAGTTTTCTTTATCAATTATTCCTTGCCTGCGCACCCGTTCTCATCATATTGGGGGTTTTTTGGTTCTTTATGCGCCAAATGCAAGGTGGCGGTGGTGGTAAGGGCGGCCCCATGAGCTTTGGTAAAAGTAAGGCACGGTTATTGGGCGAAGACCAAATTAAAACTACCTTTGCTGACGTAGCAGGTGTGGATGAAGCCAAAGAAGAAGTGCAAGAGCTGGTTCAGTTCTTACGTGACCCCTCAAAGTTCCAACGTTTGGGCGGGATGATTCCGCGTGGCGTATTAATGGTGGGCCCACCAGGCACCGGTAAAACCCTGTTGGCTAAGGCTATTGCTGGCGAAGCGAAAGTACCATTCTTTTCAATCTCGGGTTCTGATTTCGTTGAGATGTTCGTGGGTGTAGGTGCGAGCCGCGTACGCGATATGTTCGACCAAGCTAAGAAGCAAGCGCCTTGTATTATCTTTATTGATGAGATTGATGCTGTAGGCCGTCACCGTGGCGGTGGTCATGGCGGTGGTCACGACGAGCGTGAGCAAACACTCAACCAGTTGTTGGTGGAAATGGATGGTTTTGAAGGCAATGACGGCGTCATTATCATTGCTGCAACCAACCGCGCAGATGTATTGGATAAAGCGTTGTTGCGTCCTGGCCGTTTTGACCGTCAAGTATACGTAGGCTTGCCAGATATTCGCGGTCGTGAACAAATTCTGAAAGTTCACATGCGGAAAGTGCCGCTGGATGAGCGTGTAAGTGCATCGGTTATCGCACGCGGTACACCCGGTTTTTCGGGGGCCGAGTTGGCAAATCTTGTTAACGAAGCCGCCTTGATGGCTGCTCGTGGCAATAAGCGTTTGGTAACTATGGAAGACTTTGAAAAAGCGCGCGACAAAATCATGATGGGTGCTGAGCGCAAGTCTATGGTGATGAGCGAGAAAGAAAAGGAAAACACCGCCTATCACGAAGCTGGCCACGCAATCATTGGTTGCTTGGTTCCTGAGCACGACCCGGTACACAAAGTAACTATCATTCCTCGCGGTGGTGCATTGGGTGTCACTCAGTATCTGCCCGAAGAGGATAAATACAGTTGGAGCAAGCGTTCACTCGAATCGCGTTTGTGCACCTTGTTCGGTGGTCGTATTGCGGAAGAGATGACCTTGGGTATTGATGGTGTAACCACGGGCGCATCCAATGACATTGAGCGGGCGACCAGCATGGCGCGCAGTATGGTGACCAAGTGGGGTCTGTCGGCCAAATTGGGTCCATTGCATTATGGTGAGGAAGAGGGTGCTTATCCTGGTATGGCTACTCAGCAATATTCTGGTGAGACATCGCGTCAAATTGATGAAGAGGTTCGCCGTATCATTGATGAATGTTACGCTCGCGCCAAGAAGATTTTGGAAGATAACCGCGATGTGCTGGAAACCATGAAAGATGCGTTGATGGAGTACGAAACAATTGATTCGGAACAAGTGGCTGACTTGATGGCGCGCCGCAAAGTTCGCCCGCCACGTGAATGGAATGACGATGATTTCAATAGTCATTTGCGCAACAAAGATTCAGGCGATTCTGGTGAGCAAGCGGGCCCAATTGGTGGTCCAGCGAATACTCACTAACTAAATTGAGTTGCTTTTCCTAAACCCCGGGCATGCTCGGGGTTATTTTTTTGTGTATTTACACGTAATTAGCAATAGGCATTTTATGAAATTACAGTGCGCTGCCCACTCACTGGATTTATCGACCCCCCAAATCATGGGCATCCTCAACATCACTCCTGACTCATTTTCAGATGGCGGGAGTTACTTTAAAGATGGCAAGGCGTCCATAGATTTGGTTTTAAAGCGCGCCGAAAAAATGTTGGAAGAGGGCGCCGATATTTTGGATGTTGGCGGTGAATCCACTCGTCCCGGAGCGGCACCCGTTTCTGAGCAGGAAGAGTTAGATCGTGTAATTCCTGTTGTTGAAGCCTTGGTTGAGAGTCTAGGTGCGTTAGTATCTGTAGATACCAGCACGGCAAGTGTTATCCGCGAATCCGCTCAAAAAGGCGCTGGTATTATCAATGATGTTCGCGCATTAACGCGCGATGGCGCACTCAGTGAAGCTGCCTTGACGGGGTTACCTGTTTGCATAATGCATATGCAAGGTCAACCGCAAACTATGCAACAAGCGCCTCAATATAATGATGTAGTTATGGAAGTGTGTTCATTCCTTCAAGCGCGAACTGATGCCTGCAAAACAGCAGGCATCACACAAGATCGCATTTTAATTGATCCGGGGTTTGGCTTTGGCAAAACTCTCGCGCATAATCTCGCGCTTTTGGCGCGCCTCTCAGAATTAGCAGTATTAGGTGCGCCCATTTTGGTGGGCTTATCTCGTAAATCCATATTGGGTCAGCTGTTGAATCGAGGTGTCGAAGAGCGCTTGCCCGGTAGTTTGGCCTTGGCGCTGGCTGCGGCCGAGCGTGGTGCTGCAATTATTCGTGTTCACGATGTGGCTGCCACCAAAGATGTTTTACAGGTCTATCATTCAATAAAAAGTGCGATGCTCTCATCGTAAGTGCAACATATTCATTTGTTTTTTTAGTGGAGTAAGGATTCATGGCACGCAAATATTTCGGTACAGACGGCATTCGCGGTTTAGTGGGCGAAGCTCCTATTACTCCAGACTTTATGTTGAAGTTGGGCTGGGCAGCCGGGCGCGTGCTTATGGATCGCTTTGATGGTTCCAACATGATCCTTATCGGCAAGGACACACGTATTTCCGGCTATATGTTTGAATCTGCCTTGCAAGCTGGGCTTATCAACGCCGGTGTGGATGTGGGATTGCTGGGTCCAATGCCTACTCCTGGTGTCGCCTATTTGACGCGTACCTTTCAAGCTCAGGCGGGTATCGTGATCAGTGCGTCTCACAATAGCTACGTCGATAACGGAATTAAATTCTTTGGTGGAAATGGTACCAAGTTGCCGGATGAGCTTGAGCTTCTGATTGAAGATGAGTTAGACAAGCCCATGGTCACCGCTGAAAAGCTCGGCAAAGCGCGTCGTATTGGCGACGCCTCAGGTCGTTACATTGAATTTTGTAAGGGCACTATGCCATGGGGCTTTAATCTCAAGGGGCTACAAATTGTGCTCGACTGCGCGCACGGTGCCACCTACAACATAGCCCCAGATGTATTCAGTGAATTGGGTGCGAAAATTATCCCTATGTTTGTGGAGCCTAACGGTACCAACATTAACCGCAGTTGTGGTTCTACTAAGCCTGAAGCTTTGCAAGAAAAAGTTATCGAGGTGGGAGCCGATTTGGGTATTGCCTTCGATGGTGACGGTGATCGTGTGGTTTTTGTGGATCACAAAGGTGAGATTGTTGATGGTGACGAATTGCTCTACATCATCGCCAAATACCAACAGGAATATACCGGTGGTTGTGATGGCGTTGTGGGAACCTTAATGAGTAACTTCGGCTTTGAGCTGGGACTTAAAAAACTAGGTATTCCCTTTGCGCGAGCCAAAGTAGGCGACCGTTACGTGATTGAAATGATGCGTCAAAACGGCTGGCGTTTGGGCGGTGAGAACTCTGGCCACATTGTATGTAGCAATGTAACCACGACAGGTGATGGCATTATTTCTGCGCTTCAAGTGTTGTTGGCGATTACGACCTTCGGTGACTCGCTCAATAAGATCAAAAAAGGCATGAACAAAATGCCACAAGTGATGATCAATGTTCACATGGCGAGGCGAGTTGATTTAAGTTCAGACGCCGTTGTACAAGCGGCAGTGAAAGCAACAGAAGACAAATTGGCTGGTACTGGTCGTGTACTGTTGCGTCCATCGGGCACAGAACCTGTAGTTCGTGTCATGGTGGAAGGTGAGGATAAAAAGCTCGTTAAGGAGCTAGCGCAAGAGCTGGCAAAAACCGTTGAGCAAGCTCTGAATTAAACAAATGAGATTGTCTCCTTGATTTAATAATACCCAAAGCAAATCTCCAAGCTAAAAATTGAACAGCGGTGTTCAATTTTTAGCTGTCAAACACCATAAAACCGATAAAAATCAGGGTGTAAGCTAAGATTAGGTTGTATGTTCAATTCATCTTAGCTACCATGAGCGCCCGCTTTGGGGGGAGGTATTGCTGTTGAACAAAACCAGTAACGCCAAGCGTCGCCAACTTGTTGTTGGCAACTGGAAAATGAATGGGAATCAGCAATCAAATGCTGAGTTGTTAGCCAAAGTGGTAGCGGGCTGGCAAGGTGAACACAGAGCTGAAGTCGTTGTTTGTCCACCTAACCCTTATTTTTTACCTACTTATGAAAAGATTTCGGGCTCATCCATTATGTTGGGTGCGCAAAACCTGAGTCAGTATGATTCAGGCGCCTATACCGGTGAGGTATCGGCTCAAATGTTGGCAGAATTGCATTGCAAATTTGTAATTATTGGTCACAATGAGCGCCGCCGTTTGCAGGGTGAAACAGATGAGCAAGTTGCTCAGAAATTCATGGCTGCACAACGTGCAAATTTGATTCCCATACTTTGCGTTGGAGAATCATCAGTGCAACGCGAGCAGGGTCAGCATCTCGAAGTTATAGGTGCACAACTAAAGGCAGTTTGCTCGCAAGTTAGTTGTGATGTGTTTGCAAATGCTGTTGTCGCCTACGAACCTGTCTGGGCGGTAGGAACCGGCAAAACAGCCACACCTCAACAAGCTGAAGAAGTTCACCGCTTTATCCGTAGCCAGTTGGGTGAAGTCGCTGAATCAGTAAGAATTTTGTACGGTGGCAGCGTTAAAGCCAGTAATGCAGAACAGTTGTTCGCTATACCGGATATTGACGGTGCCTTGCTCGGCGGAGCCTCTTTGGATGCCGATGAGTTTTTGAAAATCTGTAAAGCTGCTGATTAGAAATTAAGTAGTCAGCATTAATGATACTTATCAAGAGATCCAGCAATGGAAAAGTTAGTATTAATCGTTCATTCAATTTCTGCACTCGCTATTATTGTGCTGATTTTGTTGCAACAAGGTAAAGGCGCGGCGACCGGTGCTTCATTCGGTTCTGGTGCATCACAAACTGTATTTGGTAGCGATGGTGGTAGCAGCTTCTTCACTCGTGCTACTGCAATTTTTGCAACTATATTTTTTGTGCTTAGCCTTACCCTTGCGGTAATGGCAAAGAATCATTCCAAAGTTGCTGTTCAAGGTATTCCTTCTGTTCCGGCTGCTGCGCAACCAGCGCAGGTACCAGTAAACAGTGATGTGCCTGCAGCTCAAGACCAAGCTGCTCCAGCAGCAAGCGATGTTCCTGCAACTACCACGGAGCAAAGCAAGTAAGAGTTAAGCCCGAGTGGTGGAATTGGTAGACACGCTATGTTGAGGTCGTAGTGGCGTAAGCTGTGCCGGTTCGAGTCCGGCCTCGGGTACCAAATGCAAGTCCGATATTTTTGTTTTGTTGTGTAAAAATATCATTCAAAAACCCGCCTTTAAATTACATTAAGGGCGGGTTTTTTGTTTCTGTAAAAACTATCTAGCATTGGCTCGCGACTACGAGCACATGTCTAGGTTTATCAACCTTTTTCAAATTGAGCTTTTCATGTCTGATGCTTCGGTGCCTTCAAGCGAATCAAATAAATCTGCGTTAACGGCTGCCCAGTCGAAAGGTTTATGGGGAATGGCTCGGCCGCTTTTGGTTGAGCAAGCATTGCAATTAAGTGTCCCCGTTTTGGATACATTTTTTCTAAGTCGTATTAGCGATTCTGCTGCCGCAGGTGCAGGGGCTATGACGCCTGTTATTTTTTTCTGCGTAAATATTTTATGGGTAACCGTGTTTTCAGGTTCGAGCATTGCGAGCCAGCGATTGGGTGCAGGCGATCGTGAAAAAACATTGGCAACTATTGGAACCTATACCACGTGGATTTTGGTTTTAGGGTGTTTGCTCGGGATTTTGCTTTATTGTGCTTCGCCCCTGATTAGTTCCCTTATGGGGCTTCCAGGAGAAATTCATGCTGATGCCGTAACCTACATTCAAGCGATCTCGATGATTATGTTTGTGTGGGCGATAAAGATGGTTTTCCAAACAATCTTGAATATTTTCGGTTTGCCGCAGTGGAACATGTTAGCGAATATTGTTTTTTTCGTTTGCAATATTCTGTTTTGCTCTGCGGTGGTATTTCAATGGTTTGGCCTGCCGGCCTATGGCATTGTGGGTGTCGCATATGCGAGCGTGTTGGCTTCCATTATTGGGGTGCTGGTGGCAGGGTTTTTCGTATTCACCCGTCTTGATTTAACCTTGAGCTTGAAGAGTTTTATTAAAGAGTTTCGTCCTGCATCTCGCCACACCTTGCGCATCGCTTTACCGAGCATGATCGAACCTATGTCGTTCGATTTAAACATGATGGTTCTAAATGGTTTTGCTGCTTCGTTAGGAGCGGCAGCGCTCGCGGCAAAAATTTATACCTTTAACACTTTCTTGATTGGCTTGGTTATTACGCTTGCGTTGACCATGGCTACGGAAATATTAGTGTGTCAGTTTGTGGGGTCTGGGAGTTATGAGAAGGCTGCGCGCCAGCTTCGCCAAAGTTTGAAGGCTGCGCTTTGGGGATCCGCTGTGGTGGTGATGTTGCTGTTAGCATTTCATCAACCAATTATGGATATCTACACCGACGACCAGTGGGTAATTAGTGCGTCGTTTTGGCTGTTTTTGTTAGCGGCTTTATCCGAGCCCCCACGTGCAATTAACGTGATGGTTGGTGGAGTCCTGCGTGCGACCGGCGACGGTCTGCTGATTTCAATAGTGGGCCCGTTGTTCACTTGGATTGTTGCTATTCCCGCTGCCTATGCAATGGCCTTTGTTTTACATTGGGGAATTTATGGCATTTTGTTGGCTGCAATTCTAGATGAGGGAGTTCGTTCCTATTTTTATTGGCGACGTTGGAAAGCGAACAAATGGCATCATACTCATGTGTATGCGCTTGAGGCTAAGACGATTTAAGGTTTATGGGCAATTCAAAAACCAAAAATCAATTCCAGTTGCTGCGAGAGCGTTGCCTTGCTGATTCAACCAAAGAATTTTTAGCGCGTGGAAAATCCGTTGTTCGCTGTGAGTCATGCCAGTTAGCAGCCTTCGCGTGTATTTGCAATTGGCAGCCGACATTAGAATCGACGGTTGAATTTGTTCTTCTTTTACACCGCAACGAAATATTTAAGCCTACCAATACAGGGCGACTCATTGCTGATTTGTTGCCAGCCAAAACACATGCTTTTTGCTGGAGCAGAACCGAACCGGATTTATCCTTAATTAATTTGCTGAAAGATAATGCCCGCCAATGCTTTATTGTGTTTCCAGCGGATACACCGGGCGCTAAAAATAAATCGCGTGCAGTTTTTAACGAAATTCCTCGAAACGAAAAAATAAAAACATTTATCTTGTTGGATGCAACTTGGAAACAAAGTGGGCGCATGTTTCATTTAAGTCGCTGGCTTGAGGATGTTCCCTGCGTTTGTTTGCCCGAAGGTGCATTGCGCGGATACGCTGTGCGTAAATCCCACCAAGACGATTATTTATCCACTGCGGAAGCAGCAGCCTTGTGTTTGCAACTGGCCGGAGAGATGCAGAATAGCGAAATACTGCTGGATTACTTCCAGTTATTTAACGAACACTATTTAGCAACTCGCGGTAGTTATCCTCCCGTTTTTAGTGAGTTGCATGAGCGATTATCGGCGGTTAAATACTACTCTGGCTCTTAGATGTAAGGTTTATATCGCTCGTTCTATGGATAATCTCCGCAATCATCTGTGGTCAATTTCCTACAAAAAATAGCGCCATTTGCGACTATCCTGAAAACCTCAATTCCCCCAAAATGGCTTCAACAAGGAGGTATTCAGGGAAGTGAGGTTGACCAAGAAGGGTCAAGGGATGCGACTAATTTGTCGTGCGATGAGGACATCGCTATTAATCTGATAAGGACATATTGGATTTGCTTTAAAACAAAAAGCCCGGAGACTCCGGGCTTTTTGTTTTGGTTAAAAGATTATTGTAGTGTTTGCATATTCGCAGACTTCATCGATTTGTCGCCTCCGTTAAGCTCGTTTCCTTCTGCCTTCCGCGCAACAAAACCGTGAACTTTTGCGAGCCAAAAGTTTTGTTTGTCATCGATGCTCACCGGCGGCTGGCTTGGCAAAATCAGTTGTTGGTAATCTTTAACGTTTTTGCGCATGGCTTCTGCTTGGTGTACGCGCCTAAGTTCCGCCTGTTGGGCGCTATCAGGATTAAAAAAGACGTCCATGATGGGCAATTCCTGCACAGAAAAGATGTTGCCAAGTTGTTCTCTTGTCAGCGGTTCTTGATTCTGTAGATTAACCAGGATCATGGCTTGCAGCGGCCCATCCATGGTATCGCTATTGGTGGTGGCTTTATTGATCTTTTTATAGAGCGTTGCGAGAGCATCCGGCGCGCTACTATTATCTACCAACACCACCACGTTAAATTGCCCTAGTTTATTTAACTGGGCAGTTGCGGCATCGACACGGTCACTGATGAGCTTGTCTCTGGGGATTGCGGGCTTCGGCGCTTCAGATGATGAAGATGCAGAGCTTGCAGCGGCAACAGCTTCTGCTGGGGCTGAGCTCGCTGCCGAGCTCGTAGATTCGTTGGTAGCACTTGCCGAGGACGACTCTCGCTCAGGAATGGGAGCTGCATATTTGGCAGGCATAGGCACAGTCATGGTGGCCCAACCATACAAAGGCATATTTCGGCGTAAATTTTCTAGGGTAGCAGGCCAAAGTTGTGGAGTTTCGGGCGCGTGTAGCATAAGGAGTGCGCCTTGGGGCTTTCGTGTCTCCCCACTTTTGAATAGCGCCATTATTTTTTCGTCAGGCGTTTCCAATGGTTGAAGTTCGTCAGCTTTCGCAATTGCGGTCAATGCCTTTGCTAGCAGAGCATTATCTCGTTCAAGCTGATCTGCATAAATAGGTTTCTCCGGCGCTACAGAGGATGCAGCACTGGATACCGAGCTTTCCGAGGCTGCTGGGTCTTGGGCAGCACTAAGGCTACTTAGGCATAGCCACATGAGTGCTGCGCAAACTTTTGGCGTGTGTTCTATTAATCTCTGTGGGAACAACATATTTCTTTCGTTGCCTTATCTAAACGCATCTCTTTAGAATGCAGGTATCTCAGCAGGAAGGTCGTTCCCAGTGCGGGCTCTTCTGGTAATCAGATCATTTAGGTAATCGGATCATTTACGGAAAACTTTAAGGCTATGCAGAACTTTAAACGAGATTTTAAAATCGCCCCGTCTATTCTCGCTGCCGATTTTGCGCGTTTGGGTGCCGAGGCAGAGGCTGTAATAGCGGCTGGCGGTGACTTCATTCATTTTGACGTGATGGATAACCATTACGTACCCAACTTAACTATTGGGCCAATGGTGTGCAAAGCCCTGCGTAAATATGGCATCACGGCGCCTATAGATGTGCATTTGATGGTGGAGCCGGTTGATGACCTGATTGTACAGTTCGCCGAAGCAGGGGCGACTTACATTAGCTTCCACCCCGAAGCCTCACGCCATGTAGATAGGTCTATTGAGCTAATTAAAGAGAAGGGGTGCAAGCCCGGTTTGGTACTTAACCCCGCAAGCTCGTTGGAACTTGTGAAAAACTCGCTGTACAAGTTGGATATGCTCTTGTTGATGTCTGTTAACCCAGGGTTTGGCGGCCAGAAATTTATTCCTCATACATTGGACAAATTACGTGAGGCGCGCGCGCTCATTGATGCAGGTGGTTTTTCCACAAAACTTGAGGTGGATGGCGGTGTGGGTATCAGTAATATTCGTGAAGTTGCCGAGGCAGGCGCAGACACATTTGTAGCCGGCTCAGCTATCTTCAGCGCACCCAGCTATACAGATGCGATTAATGCGATGCGTTCTGAGTTGGCAGCAGCCACAATTTAATTCGAGCGATTAATAAGACGGATTTGAGGGTAGGCATTTCTTCATTAATTCAGTACACTTGCCTTCAAATCATACGCAATAGATTTAGAACGAGAAGCAACTTCCGGGAATTATCCTCGTGACAAACGCAACTTTTATCACCACAGAGTGCGCTACCTACCTCGTCGCCCGATGGCGCCGCTAGTTCATTTCGCCTGTGTGCAAGCCGTTCGTTGTGTTTGCATGTGAGGCCTCTTCTCCATGTTTGCATCTTCCATTCGCTAGAATCGCAAACTCGATTAATAAATGAAAAAAACTTGCTGTATCGGCTCAACTTAAGAGCGCGGCGAGAACAAAGGTAATGACATGACTCCCGAACATTTTGCCGAGTTGGCCCAGCAGGGCTATAACCGTATTCCTGTTATGCGCGAAGTATTAGCAGATTTGGATACGCCGCTTTCCTCCTACCTAAAATTGGCCAGCGGGCCCTATTCTTATTTGTTTGAGTCTGTGCAAGGCGGCGAAAAATGGGGCCGTTACTCCATGATCGGTTTACCGGCGCGCACTATCCTTAAAGCCTTTGGCGATGAAATCCAAATTGAGCGCGATGGCGAAATTGTGGAACGCCATACTCGTGCCGATGCATTAAGTTTCGTGGATGAATTCAAACAGCGCTACCGCGCCCCCGAATTACCCGGTTTACCGCGTTTTACCGGTGGGTTAGTGGGTTACTTTGCTTATGACTGTGTGCGTTATGTGGAACCGCATTTAAAAACCTCCATGCCTAAAGACATCATTGGCACACCGGATATTTTGCTGAGTGTTTCTGATGAAGTCTTGGTGTTTGACAACCTCGCAGGAAAATTGATTTTTGTGATCCATGCGAATCCAGAAGTCGACAATGCTTACGCAAAAGCCAATGCGCGTTTAGATGAGCTTGAAGAAAAGTTGCGCGGCGAAATTCCGGCAACGCCAAGTTTAAGTTTGGGCATGAACACCCATAGCGAAGCGAAATTTCAATCGCATTTCGGCGAGAAAAATTTTCATCAAGTTGTCGATAAAATCAAAGAGTACGTCTTGTCAGGCGATACTATGCAAGTGGTTATTTCCCAACGCTTGTCGATTGACTTCACACAAGAGCCGATCAATTTATATCGTGCATTGCGCAACTTAAATCCATCTCCCTACATGTATTTTATGAATTTGGGTGATCACCACGTTGTAGGTTCAAGCCCTGAAATTCTTGCGCGTTTGGAAGATGGTGAAGTCACTGTTCGCCCTATAGCGGGAACGCGCCGTCGTGGTTACACGCCGGAAGAAGATAAGGCTTTGGAAATCGAGTTGGTAAATGATCCAAAAGAAATCGCGGAACATTTAATGCTGATTGATCTTGGGCGTAACGATGTAGGTCGCGTTGCAGAAATAGGTACCGTAAAACTCACCGATAAAATGGTGGTTGAGCGCTATTCACACGTAATGCACATTACCTCTAATGTGACTGGAAAATTAAAAGCTGGTTTGGATGCAATGGACGTTTTACGTGCTGCGCTTCCTGCGGGTACTTTAAGTGGCGCGCCGAAAATTCGCGCCATGGAAATCATTGACGAGTTTGAAACAGAAAAACGCGGCATCTATGGTGGCGCCGTAGGTTATATCTCCTGGAATGGCAACATGGATACTGCAATTGCAATTCGCACCGCAGTAATCAAAGATCACAAGCTTTATGTGCAGGCGGGCGCTGGCGTTGTTGCAGATTCAGTACCTGCTTTGGAATGGAAAGAAACCATGAATAAAGCGCGTGCCATTTTTAAAGCCGTTGATATGGTGGGAGAAGCAGAATGATTTTAATGATTGATAACTACGATTCATTTACCTACAACCTCGTGCAGTATTTAGGCGAGTTGGGAGCGGATGTTAAAGTCGTCCGCAACGATGAAATTACCATTGAAGAAATTGCTGCACTTGCACCCGAAAAGATTGTAATTTCCCCCGGTCCTTGCACGCCTACTGAAGCGGGAGTGTCAGTTGATACGATTAATACCTTCGCTGGGAAAATCCCGCTGCTTGGTGTTTGTTTGGGGCACCAAAGTATTGGCCAAGCCTTGGGTGGCAAAGTTATTCGTGCGCCTTATGTTATGCATGGAAAAACCTCGCAGGTTTATCACAACAACACGGGTGTATTTACCGGCCTGAAAAATCCCTTTCAAGCTACGCGCTATCATTCTTTGGTGATTGAAAAAGAATCCATTCCAGACTGTTTGGAAATCACCGCTTGGACGCAAAATGAAGATGGCAGTATGGGTGAAATCATGGGCGTAAAACATAAGACGCTTGCCGTTGAAGGTGTTCAATTTCATCCCGAGTCCATTCTGACCGAACATGGCCACGACATGCTGCGCAATTTTCTGGAAGGCAAGTAAATGTCTCAGGTTAAAATTTATGGATTAAAAAAGTGTTTAGATCCGATAAAAAAGAATCTGTCGGATATCATTCATTCTTGTGTGATGGATGCGCTGCAATTTCCTGCCGATAAACGTGCGCACCGTTTTATCGGTTTGGAAAAAGATGACTTTTTTATGCCCGCCGGTAGAAGCGACTCTTATATCATTATGGAAATCACTATGATTGAAGGGCGTTCAGTTGAAGCTAGAAAAAAATTAGTTCGTTTGTTGTTCGATAGAATCAAAGCAGAAGTTGGTATTGAACATATGGATATCGAAATTTGCATTTACGAGAGCCCCGCGTGTAATTGGGGTTTTCGCGGAATGCACGGTGATGAAGTTAAGCTCAATTACTCCATTAATGTGTAGTTGATAATCTCCTCAGGTTAGTTTTGTAATAAGCATAAGATCAAAAAATGCATGGTGTGCCAGCTTTCTCCTGCCGGATACATCAACGATAAGAGGCTATAGGCAATGGATATCAAACAAGCATTAAACACCTTGGTTGCTCGCGTAGATCTGAGCACAGAGGAAATGATTTCTGTCATGCGTATTATTATGACTGGTGGTGCAACACCAGCACAAATTGGTGGTTTCCTTGTTGCCTTGCGGATGAAAGGCGAAACCTTAGATGAAATTACCGGCGCCGCCATTGTAATGCGCGAGCTTGCAACGCCTGTTGATATTCAAGCTGATTATTTGGTGGATACCTGTGGTACCGGCGGTGACGGAGCAAATTTATTTAATGTATCTACTGCTAGCGCGTTTGTGGCAGCGGCGGCTGGTGCCCGTGTTGCCAAGCATGGTAATCGCTCTGTATCTAGCGTTACCGGCAGTGCAGATGTTTTGGAGGCGGCGGGCATTAAGCTAGATATTACCGCAGAGCAAGTTGCACGTTGCGTAAAAGAAATTGGCGTAGGTTTTATGTTTGCACCAGCGCATCACAGTGCAATGAAACACGCGATCGGCCCACGGAAAGAATTGGGGATGCGCACCATTTTCAATATGCTCGGCCCTATGACAAATCCCGCGAACGTAAAACGCCAAGTCATCGGTGTCTTCAATGGTGCGCTTTGCAAACCAATGGCGGAAGTATTGGGGCGTTTAGGTAGCGAACATGTCATGGTTGTGCACGCTAAAGATGGCTTGGATGAAATAAGTCTTGCGACCGAAACTCAAATCGCTGAATTAAAAAATGGCGAAATTCGCGAATACACAGTCAAGCCAGAAGACTTTGGTATTCAGAGCAAAAGCTTAATAGGTTTGAGTGTTACCAGCGCAGAAGATTCGCTACTGTTGATTAAAGATGCATTGGGCAACCGCCGTGGACAATACGCTGAAAAGGCCGCCGATATTATTACACTGAATGCAGGCGCAGCCATTTATGTGAGTGGTGTGGTGGATACTTTTGCGGACGGTGTTGAAATGGCGCGCGACGCAATCGGCAGCAGCTTGGCCGGCGAAAAAATCCGCGAGCTGGCGGCCTTTACCCAATACCTATAAGTTTTTTTGAATTGAGAACATTGTATGTCTGAAACACCCACCGTATTGCGCAAGATCATTGCACGCAAATGGGAAGAAATTGCTGATCGTAAAGCCAAAACCTCTTTAGCTGATGTAAAAGTGCGTGCTGCGGAGCAAGCTCCTGCACGCGGCTTTGTATCAGCAATCGAACAAAAAATTGCGCAAGGTAAATCCGGCGTTATCGCCGAGATTAAAAAGGCGTCACCCAGCAAAGGTGTTATTCGTGAGCATTTTGTTCCGTCTGAGTTGGCGCGCTCTTATGAACTTGGCGGCGCTGCATGTTTATCGGTTTTGACGGATGTAGATTTTTTCCAAGGTGCGGACGCCTATTTACAACAAGCACGTGCAGCGGTAAGTATTCCCGTTATTCGTAAAGATTTTTTGGTGGATGAGTACCATATTTACGAAGCGCGCGCGTTAGGCGCGGATTGTGTGCTTTTGATCGTTGCTGCATTGGAAACTGCAAAGTTGAAAGAGTTGAATTCATTGGCGCAAGACATTGGCTTGGATGTACTAGTAGAAGTGCACGACGAAAAAGAATTGGATATTGCGCTCAACCTGCCAAACAAATTAATCGGTATTAACAATCGTAACTTGCACACTTTTGATGTGACATTGGACACGACCTACAAGTTGTTGGGCAAGATTGGTAAAGAGCGAATTGTGGTTACCGAGAGCGGTATTTTGGCTCCTGCGGATGTGCAAGCTATGCGCGCTAAAAATGTTCATGCGTTTTTGGTGGGAGAAGCGTTTATGCGAGTAGAAGATCCGGGAACCGCATTAAAAGAATTCTTTAAATAACTAGAATAAAAAAACCGCCAGCAGGCGGTTTTTTTATGGGGGTCAGAACGCAAAAATTAACGCGTTCCGTATACCACCATCGTTTTACCTTTCACCAATACTAAACCTTGATCTTCGAGGGTTTTGAGTACGCGGCCAACCATTTCGCGTGAGCAGCCTACAATTCGGCCAATTTCCTGGCGAGTAATCTTGATTTGCATACCGTCTGGGTGGGTCATAGCATCGGGCTCTTTACAAAGCTCAAGCAAGGTGCGGGCAACTCGGCCGGTTACATCAAGGAAGGCGAGGTCGCCAACTTTACGGGTGGTCGCACGCAGGCGGCGAGCCATTTGCATGCCCAAGGCAAACAAGAATTCGGGGTGTGCTTCAGAAATTTCTTGGAACTTGGCGTAGCTGATTTCAGCAACTTCACATTCGGTTTTGGCTCTTACCCACGCACTACGTGAATCCTTATCATCGAATAAGCCCATTTCACCAAAGAAATCGCCGTCGTTAAGATAGGCAACAATCATTTCATGGCCGTCATCATCTTCAATCAGAACGGTGACAGAACCTTTTACGATGTAATACAGAGAGTCGCTTTTATCGCCAGCATAGATGATGGTGCTTTTGGCCGGATAACGACGGCGGTGGCAATGAACTAAAAATTCGTCCACGTTCTTGATATGCGGGGTGAGGGATACAGCGACCAAGGTGTTGCTCCTGTTTATAAGCTTGTAAGCGCAATGCGATAAATATTTTTTATTATGGCCTGTGAAGGCCTAATCTACCAGTTCATCGCTAAATCTTTGTGACGTCGTTATAAGCCCAGAGCTGAATATTGTCTACAGGAAAATTGCGATTTAACGAACTATGTTGATTTTGGTGACGTTTTCATTTTTAAGTCGGTCCTGTGATAACCTTGCCGCCTTAATTATTGCCGACGAGGTTTTTATGCAAGCAGTGGTGAAATGGGTTGATGGCGCACAATTTTTGGCCGAATCAGGTAGCGGGCATGCAGTCCTGATGGATGGTCCTCCCGATCATGGCGGTCGCAATACGGGCGTGCGCCCTATGGAAATGTTGCTAATGGGTTTGGGTGGATGTTCATCTTTTGACGTCATGAGCATACTCACCAAAGCTCGCCAAGCAGTGACTGATTGCCGTTGCGAGCTGCAAGCTGAGCGCGCTGAGGGAATACCGTCTCCTTTCACCAAGATCCATATGCATTTCATTGTCACGGGCAAGGAGCTTAAAGACGCTCAAGTGAAGCGTGCTGTGGAGCTGTCTGCGACTAAGTATTGTTCTGCTTCGATTATGCTAGAGGCGGGGGGCGTAGAAATCACCCATGCATATGAGATTCGTGAGGCCTAATTTGAATCAGCGCAAAGGCTCCTGTTATTGAGGGGCCTTACTCAGTGCTTCATCCATCTCTTTTGATAGGTCACCCACTAGTTGGCTGTAAGCATGAGCCAATCCTTTCGCGCCTGATTCGGCTTGAAGGCTGCGCAAAAAATTGCGGCGCAAAATAGATTTTCTCTCGTTGTTGTCCACAAGCTCCCAAGTTGCGTTGATGCTAGCCTTGTCTTCTGAACGTGACAGTTTATCTACATGCACCCGAAGACTATACCTAGGTTTGCTATCGCTGCGCCAAGGGAAGTTCACAAAGCCTCGTGAATTGTTTAACTGCGTTAAATTAATTGAAATAACCCGCGCAATGCCTTTATCCAGCGGCTCAGCCCAATAGGCATTATCCGACATAGTCAGTGTGTTGTCGGATTGGTTATCAATAATTTGCGATCTAGTTAGGTATTCAGCAACCTCTACAGGCCCAATACCAATGAGCTGCGATGTATCTGTGCTAGCGCTTTGCAACCCAGCCTTTTCATTGAGCGGTGATAGATAAAAGTAGTTCTTTTTAGGTGAGTGCTGGCAGGCACACAAAATAAGACAAAGGCTGCTAACGAATAAAAATCTGCGCATGATTATTTATCCTTGTTGGGAATATTTTTGCCGCGAAGCAAGGCTTCAGGCTGTTGTTCTAGCGTTTCCGTTAAATTGCGGAAAGCCAGTGCTGATCGGCTAATTTCACTCAAGGTATCGTTGAGTTGATTGATCAAGGGTGAGTTTTCCGACACCGCACCATCGATTGAAGCTGCCGTTTTGTTCACTTGCGCAAGGCTGTCGCTCAAATCCTGCAAACTTTTATTCAGCGCTTTGGCTACTTCGGGCGTTTGCTTGTTGAGTTCTGCCAATAGCTTATCGATTTCCGCACGCGTAACTTCTATGTTTTGGCTTAGCTGCGTCATGCGGGTATTCACGTTATTTGAAGTTTTTTCAATTGAGACTGCCGCTTTGTTAATGTTTTTAATGGTGGTTTGAATTTCGCCACTTTTTACGATGTTGTTGAGCTCAATTGCAAACTCATCTATATGGCGCGCGATGCCTTTGATATCCATTTCTGCAAAACTTTTTGATAGCTCTGCAAATTGCGTGGCGACAGTCGGTAATTCGCGCGTGTCGCGTTGAAGCCCGTAAAGCTTCACTGGGGTGTCGGGGTAAAAATCAAGCTCTACATACAACAAGCCAGTTAAAAAACTTTGGAAATTTAGCTGTGCGCGCAAGCCGCTTTTAATGGCTTCATCAAAAAATTCATTAGTAATGCGTACTCCTTTACTATTGATGCGTTTTAGAACCAAATCTGCAGTAACCGCGTTAACAATAGTTTTATTGTCGTTTTGAAAATTAATTTGAATATCGGTAATTTGCCCTAGCTCTACGCCTTTAAGTTTAACGGGTGCACCGATTTGTAAGCCCTGCACTGAACCCTCGAAGTACATAATCACCTTTTCTTTCTCTGAAAAATATTTCCCTCCAGAAAAAAAGAGCAATGCTACAAAAATTAATATGAGCGCTCCTACAATAAACGCGCCTATGGCAAAAGAGGAATTTTTGGACTTACTCATGATGTTTGCGCTTCCTTAAGTTTATCCGTCGTTGTGTTTTCGGCGCGGCTTAAAAATTGACGGACCTTCTCTTCTTTGCTGCTATGTAATAACAATTTGGGATCACCGCTATCTAACATGGTTTTCGATTGTGCATCCAGAAAAATACAATTTGTGCCTATGGATAAAATGCTGGGTAATTCGTGGGAGACAATAATGACCGTTGAATCCAGGGCTTGGCACACTTGCAAAATTAATTGATCAAGCCGCAACGAACTGATGGGGTCAAGGCCGGCAGAAGGCTCATCAAAAAACAATAATTGTGGATCAAGTGCGATTGCGCGAGCTAAGCCTGCACGTTTATGCATGCCGCCACTAATTTCTGAGGGGTAAAATTCTTCAAAGCCTGCAAGCCCTACTAAGGCTAATTTATAGGATACTGTTTCGGCAATTTGCTTCTCACTAAGTTCGGTGTAAAGCTGGAGGGGCAAGGCGACATTTTCAGCAAGTGTCATGCTAGAGAAGAGTGCACCCGATTGAAACGTAATGCCCCAGCTTTTTAACAAGGCGAGCTGAGTATCTTCGTCTGATTGGTAATAGTTTTTACCGTTATAAAGCACTTCGCCTTTTGAAGGGGGTATCAAACCGATCATGCTTTTTAGCAAAGTTGTTTTGCCGCAACCGCTGCCGCCAATAATAAAAAAGATATCGTTTTTATTAACGGTAAAATTCAAGTTCTGCTGCACGACTCGCTCGCCGTAGCCGATACTCAAATCTCTTGCCAAAATAAAATCTGTTTGTTCGGCGTCAGTTTTGTTTTGGGTATTCATGATTAAATTCCCAATTTGTCGTAAAGAATATTGAATGCGGCATCGGCGACGACAAGGTAAACAATTGCGCGAACTACGGCATTGGTGGCTGCCATGCCCACAGCATTTGAATTTCGCCCGCATTGCAAACCTGCTTGGCAACCGGCAATTGCGATGAGTACGCCAAAAAAAATACTTTTTACAATGCCGGTAGAAATATCCACCCAATCGACGGCATCTTGGGTTTGCAAAACATATTGAGTGAAACTCACATCCATGTTTGCCGCCGTGAATGCGCCACCTAACATGCCGATAATATCGGAATAAATACACAGCAACGGCATCACGAAAATCAGCGCCAACATTCGCGGTAAAACTAAAAATTCTACACTGGGAATGCCCATGACTTTTAATGCATCAATTTCGTCATTGACCTGCATGGTGCCTAGTTGTGCCGCATACGCAGCACCTGTACGGCCCGCCATAATAACGGCTGTCATAAGCGCGCCCATTTCCCGCACCATACCGAGTGAAACCAGGTTGGCCACGTAAACCTGAGCACCCAGTTGGCGCAATTGCACGGAACCCAAGTACGCCAAAATCATACCGACGAGCACACTAATCAAAGTCACTATGGCTAAGGCTTGTGGACCGGCTTGTTGGATAAAATAAAAAATATCGCTACGCCGTGTTTTAGCCCTGCCACGCAACCACCGTGTGAGAGCAAGACTAGTATCGCCAATAAAGGTTAGCGTTAACCGAACTTCTTGGCCGAGTGCCGTAATGCTTTTGTAAATCAGCGTGCGAAGAGAGATTGGCTTACTTTCGGCGGCCTGTTCGTAAGCGGGAACATCGGTAGCTAAGCGTAAGAGTTGTTGAAGCCCTTGCGGAGCTTGCGAAATATTGAATTCGATGCTGTTACTTTTGCTCCAGCGCGCAACCCCTAAAAGGGTTATCGCCAAGCTTGAATCCCATTGGCCAAGTTCGGTGGCAACCAGCTCAATTGTTTTGGTGTTTTTTGAAATCGTGGAGGTCAAGGTACTGCTGCCGGGGGACTCACCTAATTTCCAATTACCACTAATCACCAGTTTGCAATGCTGGTTATCGGCTTCAATATGAAAATTGGCATCAGTCATCTTTTCCCTGCTGGATGTGTTGCATTTTGCTTAATGAATTTTGGCAAAGCATTTTCGCAGAATAGGGGCGCTTAAGTCATTTTACTGTTCGCCAACTAACCTTAGGCGATCATAGGCTGTTTACAGGGGATGAGTAAATCAGCCTTTTGGGTTTATGAAATGTAAATGGTGAAAATTTGCGTTAAATCAGGCCGAGCTCATGCGGCGTTCGCAGATAAATTACGAATCATGACTTCACTTTAACGAGGCGAGCATTTCCAATATTTGTATGCGGATTTCGGGGTTATAGACATCAACTGTGAACATAAATTCGTTTATGCCTAACTCGCTTGCCAGGCTTTCCAATGTTGTTTTCACTTGTGTTGGAGTTCCTACCGCTGCCAAACCTAGAAAATCTTTTACGTGTAGCTCCTCTTCCACAGTCCACAGGCCATCCATGCTTGCAATGGGTGGTTTTAGCCACAAGGGTTGCCCGCGCAGCAAAGCCAGTATTCGTTGGTGACTGGTGGTAGATAGAAATTTAGCTTCACGTTCTGATTCTGCGGCAATCACCGGCATACCGAGCATTACGTAGGGTTTGTCTAGTGTTGATGATGGTTGAAATTGGGTTTGATAAATACGAACAGCCTCGCGCATAAGCCTAGGTGCAAAATGCCCAGCAAATGCATAGGGTAAACCGCGTTTTGCTGCGAGCTGTGCACTGAATAGGCTTGAACCTAGCAGCCAAATAGGTACTTGGGTTCCTGCGCCTGGAATGGCTTTCAAACTCTGGCCTTGGGCTAGAGGGGCGAGCAGTTGTTGTAACACATTAACTTCAGTGGGAAATTGGTCTGCCGCTAGGTTATCGCGGCGTAGTGCTCGGCTGGTAATAGGGTCTGTTCCTGGTGCGCGCCCCAGTCCTAAATCGATTCTATTTGGGTACAGGCAGGCGAGGGTGCCGAATTGCTCTGCAATGACTAAGGGTGGATGATTAGGCAGCATTATGCCGCCAGAGCCCACGCGAATGGTTTTGGTTCCACCTGCGATGTGCCCAATTAAAACCGCGGTAGCGGAGCTTGCGATACCTTCCATGTTGTGATGCTCTGCTAACCAGAATCGCTTAAACCCTAAGCGTTCTGCAGCTTGAGCGTAACATAGAGAGTTCGCCAAGGTTTCGCTGATGCTACTGCCTTCGCGTACCGAGGCTAGTTCAAGTAAAGAAAAAGGAATATTGGCTAGCATGGGAATTATCTCTGAATAGGCAACACACATGTTGCACAAGCGTTTAGCGCTTGGTGGGGATGAGCAAAACACTTTTCAAGCAAACCCATACAACTCATGACAATTGCCATTTAGGTTTTTTTGACAGCCGCAACAAAAGCAATTTCAACCAACATCTTAGGGGCAAGTAATTGTGCGACCACGCAAGCGCGCGACGGTGCACAACCTGTTGGCAACCACACTTCCCATAGTGCGTTAAAAGCGGCAGCATTTTTGGCGTCTGTTAAATAGATAGTGGCTGACAGTAGCTGAGATTTGTCGCTGCCAATATCGCTGAGCGTTGATTCTGTTTGCGCAAGAATTTGCGCGGTTTGGCTGATTAGATCTTGTTCAGTGTCAGCCGCAACTTCTACAAAATGGGCAACGCCGTTAAATACAGTTGCGTCTGACCAGCGTTGCGCTGGGCGCAAACGCTGAATGCTGCTATTCGGTTTAATATCCATAATAAATTCCTGCGTGTTAAACTTCGGTTACTTCAATCATCTTACTACAATAAGACGCACTGCTATGGCTTTAACTCGAATCATTGCCCACCGTATCCAACGCCTGCAACCTACTCAATCTGCACAATTGCAACTGCGCCACGCTACATTTGAAACCAATGGAAAATTGGAGGAGTTGGGTTATGAATTAAAGGTTAATTTTATTCGTAAAGGTGGAAAGTTTTACGGCCGTTTTTCGTCAGAAACTATTGAGTTTCCTTTTTCGTCTTGGTTGAAAGAGTTTCGCGAGGAGCGTTTAAGTTTTGAAAGCTTCACCCAAAAAGCGATGCAACATTTTGCGCTTGAGTTAGAGAAAGCCGAAACCATATTAGATGCTTATGTGTTTTTTGTAATTGAAAAAATAGAAGCGGGTGAATTGCTCTATGTGTTTGTGGTTGAGCATACTAACGCTATTTATTTGGACACGGAGCTTTCAATTACTGACAGCTGCTTTTTAAATTCATCGCAACTGGGTTTAGCTGCAAAAATTAGCTTTCAAGATTGGGATGGTGGAGAGTCTGTAACTTACTTGGCCATGTTGCGTGAGCGTGGCGAAAAGGAACTGTCTGACGCCTTTACCCAGTTTATGGGTTTTAGCGATAAACACGATCTTAAGAGCGATACCGTCGAATTCTTAAAAATTGTCGATAACTTTACGGAATCACTCGACGAAACCACGGCCAAGCTAACGCGCAATAAAGTAGTGGATTATTGTTTGGAGCAAAACAAGGCGGGTAAGAGCGTTGTGATAAAGGACTTATCTAATACCTTGTCTGACGAGTTAAAAACCTACGAGCCTGATCACTTCTCGCGTTACGTGGAGTCCACTCAGGATCACATCAAAGCCGAGTTCATTCCTGATACCAGCCAAGTCCGTAGCTACGCCCGTATCAGCGGTCGCAATGATTCTCTCAGCATGAGTTTTGATGCCGATTGCTTGGGCAACAATATTCATTACGACGCAGCAACGGATAGTTTGATTATCAAAAATCTGCCTCCTGCACTCAAGGCGCGTTTGCTCAAGCATTTGAGCGCTCATTAAGTCGCTAAGTAGGGTGGCAGGAGAGGGGGAGTATCTGCTCCTTTACCCCTTATGACCCATATTCAGGTGCCCATGCCCGGTCGTATCTTAATAATCGCCTGAGTGTTTTTTATATTTAGTTGGTAAGTGTTGTTTAGTTATGTAATATATATCCTAATATTGAGGGTTAAAAATTAGAATAACCGTTTAATTAACAACGAGTTGGTCAAACATATAAATACATAGGAAAAACATAATGAAAAACTATCAGGTGCTTTCAGCAAGCCTCTTTGCGCTAGCCATGTCCGCGCAAGCCGAGACTTACTCACTTAAGTCTCCCAATTCCCGAATTCAGGTAGATTTAGCCAATGGTGGCCACGGACTGACCTACAGCCTTAGTTTGGATGGCAAAACGATCATCAGGGAATCTGCGCTGGGTTTGATTGTGAACAACAAGCCAATTGGTCACCAAGAAATGGAATTCAAAGGTAAAGATGATGCATCTATCAATACCAGCTTCACCATGTTTGGTAGAACCAAAAATGTTGCAGACCATTACAACACTACCACGCTGAAACTTACGGCCAAAGATGAGCGTAAACTCAACCTGAACTTGGTTGTGCGCGCATATGACGATGGCGTGGCTATTCGGTACCAGTTGCCTAACCAGGCCGGCCTTGAAAAATTCACCATTCAAAATGAAATGACTCGTTTTTTATTTGCGGGCGATTACCAATGTTTCGGTTTTAACACCGGCAAAATGACGGGTAGCCACGAAGGGGAGTTCGATCCCATCAAGGCCTCCGCAATTCGTTCGCACAACCTCTACGACAACCCGCTCGTATGTAAAACCGGCGTTGGCCAAACTACCTTTGCACTTGCCGAATCTGATATTCGTGATTACCCAGGTTCAGGTTTTACCGGTACGGGCGATGGTGCACTCGGCGTGGAAACGCGTTTGACCTATAGCTTCGATAATCTCAACGACGGCTCTAACTACGCGTCAGCACGCGTAACCATGCCAGCAGATGGCTTCAAAACCTCGTGGCGCGTAATTATGGTGGGAGATAATCCTGGCAAGCTTGCGGAATCCTCATTGATTGCAACCTTAGGCGAACCGACCAAAATGACGGATACCAGCTGGATCAAGCCCGGTAAAACCGCTTGGGATTGGTGGAACGGCGATCAGGTTGCTTTTGGCAAAGGCGCAACAGCTACCAAGTCGGGCAAAAACACAGACACCTACAAGGCTTACATTGATTTTGCTGCGACACTTGGTTTGGAATACATTTTGATCGACGAAGGTTGGTACACAGGTTCCTCTGAAATGGCTAAGCCCGGTTCAGATTTGTTGAAACCCGTCGCCGATATGGATATGCCAGCAATTATCAGTTACGCCAAAAGCAAAAACGTGGGTGTGTGGGTTTGGTTGCAGTGGAAGCAATTGGATTGGCAAATGGACGCGGCCATCGCTGCTTATGAAAAGTGGGGCATTAAAGGCATTAAAGTCGATTTTATGGATCGCTCAGATCAAGACATGGTTGGCTATTATCACAGGCTTTTAAACTTAACGGCTAAGCATCGCATCATGGTCGATTTGCATGGTGCTTATCCACCTAACGGTCTTGTTAGAACCTATCCACATTACATGACTCAAGAAGGCGTCATGGGAGCGGAATATAACAAGTGGAGTGCCCGTGTCACGGCAACGCACAATGTGACCTTGCCATTTACGCGCATGATTCTTGGTCCAATTGATTACACGCCGGGTGGCTTCCGTCACGTAACGCCGCAAGAGTACCCACAAGTGCGCCGCAACATTTTGCCCTACGTGCAAACCACGCGCGGACAAGCTATTGCGATGTATGTCGTGTACGACAGCCCATTCCAAATGCTCGCAGATTCACCAATTACTTATTCAAAAACAGAGGGCCCTTGGCCTAAACCGAAAAGTGACTGGGAAGATGGTTTGGAATTTATTAAAGATGTTCCAACCGTTTGGGATGAAACACGTATTTTACAGGGCGATATCGGGCAATATATTGTGAGCGCTCGCCGCAAAGGTAAGGATTGGTACATTGGTGCAATGACAAATGAAGAGGGCCGCACACTGAGTGTTCCGCTTAATTTCTTGGGTAAAGGAAACTACAAAGCACAGATTTTCCAAGATGGAAAAACGATTTCTACCTTGAGCAAAACAGAATATACCCACACGAGTGCCGATACTATTACGCTCACACTTTCGCCCTCAGGTGGCGCAGCGGCGGTGTTGAGAAAATAGTCGTTATTTTATTTATATAAACCGCCTTCGGGCGGTTTTTTTTGCAATTTTTTCTGAGTTCCGCTTGTTCGCTAACGCACATACATGCGCCACATTCTGTGGGATATTTAGCACCGTAAAAGGTAAAAGGCATGAGAAGGATTTTTGCGAATTGTTGCAAGTGCAATAGGCATTTTTGCTAGGAGGTAAAGGCCTTTTTTCTTTTCTTGTGGCGTTATTCAATCACTCAAAAATGTGCAGGTGAAAATCATGAACAAAGATCAAGTGAAAGGATCAATTAAAAAAACCGCAGGTAAAGTTCAACAAAAAGTTGGCGAAGCTGTGGGCAGTGAAAAGCAACAAGCCAAAGGCATTGCTAAACAAGTTGAAGGTAGTATTCAAAAAGGTATTGGCAACGCCAAGGAAAATCGTTAAGCCGATTCGCACCCGCCGTGTTGCAGTGTGCCTAGTACAGGGACGTTACATATCAAGTCTGGCGCGAATGAGCGAAATTTAAATTCGCTCATTCGCGCCAGAAGTTTTTTAGTCTCCTTTATTAAATCTCATCGAGAACTTATTGCACTTACAGCACCCTAAGACCTAACTCTTGATATATTGAGGTGTGTATGGCGGGTGGTTGGTCTCGCGATGGCGCTGTCCAAGATCAAATTGACGCGAGCGTAGATGATGCTGTTAATCTCGCGCGTCGCAAAATTCCAACGGGTAAAAGTCTTACCCATTGCCAAGAGTGCGGGGCAGCTATCCCCAGCGCCCGCAGAAAAATTCTTCCTGGCGTGCGCTTCTGTGTGGTGTGCCAAGAGTCTCACGATAAATACGATTGACCCCTTCCTGTTTGCCCAACCATTCCCGATCTAATAAGCATTTATACCGATCTCTCTCGACTTACGTGCGCCGTCGTACAGAGCAACAGGTGACAGCTTCTTAGACTGAAGCCCTAAGTATTCCCTTCTCATTGGCATTAGTAGGAGAAATCAAATGAGTTACATGCATCGTGGAAGCTACGCTCCTGCCCAAACTGAGCATCACAGCGCTTATGGCAGATCATTGGTAGGGGCAGACGCCCTTATAGGCAAAGACGTTTATAACTATGACGACGAACACATAGGCGACGTTAAAGAAATTATGTTGAACAGTACGACAGGTGAAATCGCCTATGTTGTTCTTTCATTTGGCGGGATTTTTGGCGTGGGTGAAAAGCTGTTTGCCGTACCTTGGAAGGCGTTAACGATGGATGCCGTAAATCAGACCCTAATCTTAAACGAATGTAAGGAGCGCTTGGAGAAAGCCCCGGGTTTCGATAAAAACAGTTGGCCCAATATGGCCGAAATAAATTGGATTAATAAAGTTCACACCTTTTACCAAACGCGTGTTTACAGTTTTGAGCAAGACTATTGATAGACTTTTGATTGCCAAAAGCCTTCTGCGGCTAGGCTTTTGGTTTTTAATGGCTTGTTTAAGGCGAGTTTATAGGGGCGTATGAGCAAAAATAAAAGTGAAAAGCATGTGCGGAACTCTATCAATAGAATTCACATAAGCTCTTTTAAAAAGTGTGGCTAAGGAAGATGAGGTGGGTGCCAAAAAAAATTATTTGCTATGGCCTCAGCTCAATTTGGAAGCCCGCAAAATATGTGAAGAAATATCATGTACATTCTGCGGAAATTCGTTTTTATGAAAAAAATAAATTAGAGGCTTGTATAAATGCAGGCTAAGACAAAATAATTTTGATGGCAATAAGTTAACAATTGAAAAAACTCTTAATAAAAATTTTAAAAAAATAAAAACTTGTATGTTAAGTGCGGCCTTTGAGATAAGCTTAACTTGGCCTTAGTGATAGATTGCTCTTAATATCAGATAAGTTGTTTAAATCTAGGTTAACTTTATCTTGGTTTCACCGGTTTACATTTCGTTGAGTGTTCACATGGCTCTATCTCCTGCACTTGAAAATTCTCTTATCACTGATTATTCAGAGGCGGAACGTTATCGCTTGTTTGTTGCGGGCGTGACTGACTATGCCATTTATATGTTATCCCCAGAAGGGATAGTTTGTAGCTGGAATGCAGGTGCTGAAAGGTTCAAGGGGTACACCGCGGAAGAAATCATTGGGCAGCACTTTTCGCGGTTTTACACTCCTGAAGACAATGCCATTAATTTCCCCGAAAAGGCGTTAACAACCGCGCGTGAAACCGGTCGGTTTGAAGATGAAGGTTGGCGTGTGCGTAAAGATGGTAGCCGGTTTTGGGCAAGTGTTGTTATCGACAGAATTTGTGATGATCAAGGAAATATAATCGGTTTTGCAAAAATAACGCGTGATATTACCGAAAGAAAAAGAGCTGCGGAAAAACTACATGCGAGTGAAGAGCAGTTTCGTCTTTTGGTGCAAAGTGTAACGGACTACGCCATTTACATGTTATCGCCTGAGGGTGAAATCACCAACTGGAATATAGGTGCCGAACGAATTAAGGGGTATAAAAGCAACGAAGTTGTGGGTACTCATTTTTCTCGATTTTATACCGAGGAGGATAGGATTCTAGGTGTGCCCATGAATGCTCTACATGCCGCTGCGACTCAAGGGCGATTCGAGCATGAGGGGTGGCGCGTAAACAAAGATGGTTCACGTTTTTGGGCGCATGTTGTTATAGATGCAATTCGTAACAATCTTGATGAACTCTTAGGTTTTGCGAAGGTAACGCGTGATATTACGGAGCGACGTAATGCGGCGCTCGTGCTAGAAAAAACACAGCAAGCATTATTTCAATCACAAAAATTAGAGGCGATTGGAAAACTTACCGGCGGTGTTGCGCATGATTTTAATAATCTTTTAGGCGTTGTAATGAATGGCGTGGGAATTTTGCGAATGGAAGTGGATAGTCCAGTCGGCCTTAAGGTGCTCGATAGTATCGAGCGCTCGGTGAATCGCGGCGCAACCTTAACTCAGCAACTGTTGACCTTTGCGCGACAGCAAACCGTAAAAGCTGAGCCGCATAATCTAAACAATATTATTGTTTCTTTCGCCGCCATGCTAAATAAAACTTATCAAGATATGGAGGAAATTGAGCTTGAATTACAGGGCGACCTTCCTTTTGTATTGATCGACTCTGTTCAATTTGAATCGGCTCTTTTGAATTTGGTAATTAATGGAAGAGACGCCATGGTGGAAAAAATTGGGAAAATAAAAATTTCTACTAAATGTGTAACGCTAGCGGACAATGAAGTAAATCAGCTTCCGAGCGGCGCCTATGTTAAAGTGTCCGCCACGGATAAAGGGCAGGGCATGACGCAAGAGGTAATGAATCGCGCGCTCGAACCTTTTTATACGACAAAGCCTATGGGGAAAGGCACCGGTTTAGGGTTGAGCCAAGTTTACGGTTTGGTGCATTTGTCCAACGGCGACTTAACCATAAACTCTCTTGTGGGTGAAGGTACAACAATTGCTTTGTATTTCCCCGCTTTTGAGAGTAAAACATTAAGCCAGTCACCAGAGCAGTTAAATCTGCGCAAAGTGTTGGTTGTTGATGATCAGATTGACGTGCTTGAAATGACCGTTAGTTCACTCAAATCGCTCGGCTATGAGGTTGTGGCTGCGAGTGATGGAAAAAGTGCGTTGCAAATTCTAAAAACCACTCTTGATATTCAATTGTTGTTTAGCGATGTGGTTATGCCCGAAATGAGTGGAGTTGAGTTGGCGCAACATGCCAAACAAATTAATCCGTCTATTAGAGTTGTGTTAGCTTCCGGCTACGCTGAACCCGCATTGTTATCGGAAAATCTCTATCATACTGATTTCCAGTTTGTATCCAAACCTTATCGCATACAGGATGTAATTAAAAAGATGACTAAGATTGCTTAGTTTGTTCTCAATATTCATAACTGGTACTACGCATGGTTTACAGGACATAGATATGCAACTTACTCAAGCTGTAACAGACGAGAAAGAAATAAAGCGTGTGATTATTATTGACGATAATCACGATGTGGCAGACTCCCTAGCGCAGTGGTTAACCTTGGCAGGGCACGATGTTCATACGTTCTACACAGGTGAGGATGCGTTGCAAAATGTGCATCGCATAAAGCCTCAAATTATTTTGTTAGACATAGGCTTGCCAGATATTAATGGCTACGAAGTTGCTCGCAAATTGCGAGCGGTTCCCGATGTGCCTAGGTTTGTTTTAGTTGCTGTAACCGGTTATGGGCAACCAGCCGATAGCGAAGTATTTCGTAGCGCAGGATTTGATGAGTATTTTTCAAAGCCTATGCACTTCACAAAATTAAAATCTATAGGTTTAGATCTCTAAACCTATACTTCTTACCGATTTTAAATCTCCAAAATGACTGTGGTTTAGCGAACGGATCTGAAAAAGGAGCTGTGGGATTATTTTTCCGCGAGCGAACGTTTTAGTCATTTTGGCGGTCTCTTCCTCTATAGATTTCTTCTTGAGATCTCGCTGACATACCTGCAACACATTTGCTCGTGAGAAACACTTTCTAGATTTGTCATTCAAATTATTCGTTTGAGGGCGTGCAATTGCTTAATAAGGACAGCAACAACTCACTTTTTTTAAAAAGTGGCATATCTTCTTTAGATGAAATTTTACGTGGTGGATTTACACCTAATCGTCTCTACTTAGTAGAGGGCTCGCCTGGGTCTGGGAAAACCACCTTGGCCCTGCAGTTCTTGTTGGAAGGCGTGAAGCATGGTGAATCATTACTGTACATTACGCTTTCAGAAACAGCGGTAGAGCTTCATGCAATAGCTGAAGCTCATGGGTGGTCGCTAAAGGGCATACATATTCACGAGGTTTTGCCATCTGAACGCGTTTTAAACCCGGATGAGCAATACAGTATTTTCCACCCGAGCGATGTGGAAATGGGAACTACGACTAAAGCGATCCTGAATATGATTGATGAGATAAAGCCGACACGTCTCGTGCTTGACTCTCTTTCGGAATTACGACTGCTTGCATCCAATCCATTAATTTATCGCCGGCAAGTCTTAGCGTTTAAGCAATTTATTACGAGCCGGTTTTGTACAACCCTGTTCTTGGATGATCGAACCAATGGTGATAGTGATTTGCAAGTACGTAGTATTGCTCATGGCGTTATTTCGTTAAAGAGAATGACGACAGATTACGGCGGTATAAGGCGGCGGTTGGAGGTTATTAAATACCGTGGTGTTGCATTTCGTGAAGGTCTTCATGATTACAAAATTCAATATGGTGGCCTTGCAATTTTCCCACGATTAGTCGCGGCAGAAACTCGCGAATTTTTACACCAGAAGCAATTTGCAAGTGGCATTGAGGAGCTCGATAGTTTGTTGGGCGGAGGTTTAGAAGAGGGGAGTAGCACACTGATTGTTGGGCCTCCCGGCACAGGTAAATCAACCTTGGCGACACAATTTGTATTGTCGTGTATGAAACAAGATTACAAGGCTGCCATGTTTGTTTTTGAAGAATCTGTTTCCAACATGCTTAACCGCGCGGATAACTTGGATATAAGCTTGCGCCCATACATCGCCGAAGGAAAATTGTTTGTACATCAAGTTGACCCTGCTCAGTTAACACCCGGTGAGTTTATGCATGCGGTATGTAGTGCTGCGGATTCCGGTGCAAAAGTCATTGTTATAGATAGTCTCAATGGATTTTTACAAGCAATGCCCAGTGAAAAATTATTGGGCACTCATATGCATGAGCTATTAACTTATTTAGGTCAGCGCAGTGTTATCACCTTACTCATTGGTGTGCAGCAGGGGATGTTAGGGAATATGTCGTCTGGAATTGATGCTAGCTATTTGGCAGATAACGTTGTGCTCTTACGTTATTTTGAAGCCTTTAGCGAAGTTCAACAGGCTATCTCGGTTTTCAAAAAACGCGGTAGTGGACACGAGAGGACTATCAGGAGAATTGAAGTTGGGCCCGGTGGAATAAAAATTGGCCCAGTGTTACGTGAATTTCACGGAATTCTAACTGGCGTTCCGAAATTACAAGACACCACTACGAGAAAGGATAAGTTAGTAAATGATTGAGTTAACCGAACGCCGTATTTTGATTTGTGCCCCCTTAGGAAAAGATGCAGAACTTGCAAATCAAGTTTTAACAAGTGCAGATCTTTCATGCAGGGTTTGTAAAAGTTGGTCAGAATTGTTGAATGAGTTACAAAAGGGTGCGGGATTGGTACTTACTGTAGAAGAGATTTTGACTCCAGAAGCCTCAGTTCCCTTTATTCGTTTTCTTACCTCCCAAGAAACTTGGTCAGACTTGCCCGTTTTAGTGTTGACTAAAGCAGGCGGAATTTCCCCTTGGTTAAAAGGTGCATACGAGGGTTTCGGTAATCTAACGCTGTTGGAGCGGCCACTTAGAGCTCCAATGCTGGTAAGTTCTGTGAGGTCCGCACTGCGTGCTCGTATGCGGCAGTACGAAATTCGGCTTTCAGATCAGCGTAAAGACGAATTTTTGGCAATGCTGGCTCATGAACTTCGCAACCCGCTTGCACCTATAAGTTCTGCTGCGCAAATTTTAAAATTTGTTGCATCTTCTCCAGACAAGGTTATGAGCACCGTAGGCATTATCGAGCGTCAAGTTGTTCACTTAACTAATTTAATCGATGATTTGTTAGACGTTGCGCGGGTAACAAGAGGGTTAATCAAACTCAACAAGCAACCCTTGGATATGCACGTATTAATTTCACATGCCATTGAGCAAGTGAACCCGCAAATTCATCATAAACACCAGCAACTTTCCGTTGACTTACCGACTGACTCCGTCAATGTGTTGGGCGACGCTAATCGTTTAATACAAGTTATTGCCAACTTATTAAATAATGCTTCTAAATACACGCCTGATGGTGGGCATATATCCATTCAATTTCGCACAACTATTGATGAAGTTGCTATTGATATTGCAGATGATGGTATTGGTATTTCGGCTGAGATTCTTCCTCATATTTTCGATCTATTTGCACAGGCAAAACGAACGTCAGATCGTTCACAGGGTGGCTTGGGTTTGGGGTTAGCCTTAGTTAAAAGTTTGGTAGCATCACATGGTGGTGGTGTAAGTGTAGTGAGTGAAGGCTTAGGTCAGGGTAGTGTTTTCTCTGTTAGCTTGCCCAGATTTTCGGCAATTGATGAGATGCAAAACGATCGTTTACATATGGAGCATGAATACTCACCGGTTCTTTTTCAGACCTTGCGATTAATGGTGGTGGATGACAATAAGGATGCTGCAGATTCATTGGCCATGTTTTTGGAATCAGCCGGTCATAAGGTATTTATAGAATACAATGCGAAAGATGCGCTTACATGCGCGCGCGCTGTTTATCCGCACATTTGTATTCTTGATATAGGCTTACCCGATATGGACGGAAATGAGTTGGCTGCTCGAATGCATGCGATGCAAGAGACAGCAAATACTATTTTTGTTGCAGTCACTGGTTACGGGCAAGAAGCTGACAAAGAGAAATCTTATGCGGCAGGTTTTAATCACTACTTTGTAAAACCCGTTGATCCCGCTAGTTTGATAAAAGTCATAGCCGCCGAGGGCGCTCGGCAGCTACAGAAAATTGCATTAATTCACTGATGCAAATAGCTCATCGAAAACCCTCTCACTGAACATATTTTTAAGGTTTACGCACTACTATTCTTTTTCTTTCAGCTTATGTTGTTTGTTTTTCTCCAAGATAGCCATAATGATAAATGTGTATGCTATAAAGCGAATTAGGTAATACAGAGGTGATTCTTCACTCAGGTTAAAGCAAATCACCAAAAATACCCGATTTGCTGCTTCGATCAAAAATGACAAGGCAAAATATAAAAAAAATCGATCTTGAGTAGATTTCCAAAAACGTAAAAAAAATAAGCTTACAATAAAACTAGAAGTGGCTATTGCCCCAATCAACATTTCGTTCATAAAGTTACTCGTCAAATATTAATCCATATAACAGTAAAATAAGCCCTGAAAGAGCAACCGCGAGCCGCACATTTAATAGGCTGTAATCAGGGACAAAAAATTTGTCGGCAACTACCAGTAAATTATTCATTGTGAAGAAAACAAAGCACCATCCCGCCCATAACAGCAATCGATAACGACTTTTTAAATAGCCTCGTAGCAGCAAAACGGCGCACAGGAACGCAGTTCCAGCACATAGTGCGTAGATGATGGCGTCCATTATTTATCCTTGTTGAATTTAAAGGCGTCGGCAAATAAATGAACGAGCCGGCCTGATTGAGCTCTTGAGTGAATCATATTGGTAACTTCAATTAAATTGCTGGCATAGAAAATAGCAAGCTGTTCAATTAATTCGTTCAGTTCAGGTGCAACTGGCGCATACACATAATCTTGCTTTTCAGTTGAATGGCGCGCGCAAATTCCGCTCGCGCGGAGATCCTCCAGCATGCTAGCGGCATTTTCTTGGTTAAGATACAAACGTTTGGCAATTGCATCACAATCCCAAATTTGATTTGGGAACTGATGCATGAGCAGCATTGCTTCTAGGTGTGGTATAGATGCAATGGAATGAATAAAGCGACGAAGCTCGTTTGATATTTTAGGCAAGTTGTATCACCGTTCTTAGCGAGATCCAATTTGCGTTAGTGAAAGAAATTCTCAATAGTTTCGCTCTCTTAATTATTGTTATAGTCAACTGCAAAAGATTGAAATATCCGCTATTTAATTCTATTCCGGCTTTAGTCTTGTTAAAACCAGTTTGGCGCTGGTACTGCAGTATAAAGGGTTTAATTTTGGTAGTTATGTACGGTGGCGAACAGAGGGGCTATCACTGCCATGCGCACACTAGGTGGCGTCTTAATTATTAAATAAATAGGTTTCGCTTTTTGGAATTTAGCGTTTTGGATTTGCGGTATGGAATAAGAACAACGTAAAAAATTGGCGGACGTAAATCCTTGTTGGCCACCATATAAATGTACCAATAAAGAAGTAAGCTCTCGTTAAGGAATTTAAAGTCTGCTCTTAATTGTTTAGGGGTAAAAGGATTCATTTTTTAAAGGTCCGTATCGCATGCAATCTGAAGAATCGCTACCCAAGGTTCTTATCGTTAACGATGACGCTTCAACACTCCTGGCTTTAGCGGGAATGTTGGAAGATCCTGATCATCCAAAATATGAAGTTTTCACAGTGCAGTCGGGCGAAGAAGCTTTGCGCAAAGTATTGAAACACAATTTTGCGGTGATTTTGCTGGATATTAGCATGCCCACGATGGATGGCTTTGAAACGGCCGAAGCGATTCACGCGCATCCTCGCTCTGCCTCGGTCCCTATTATTTTTGTTACTGCTTATTACGGCGATGAATTTAATAGACTAAAGGGCTACCAAAGAGGTGCGGCGGATTATTTGTTTGCGCCGCTCATTCCTAAAATTGTGCAATCGAAAGTGGCAGTTTTTGTAGAACTGGCGCAAAAAAATATAGAGCTGGAACGCAAAACCGTAGAGCTTGAGGCTATTAACGTCAATTTGCGTATTCAACGAATGCAAGATTTAGAGCGTATGAACCTCGCGCTTAAATCTGAAGTACAAGAACGTCGCATTGCAGAGCAACGTGCAACCGAGCTTGCCACCCGCGATACCCTGACCGGATTATTTAACCGTCGATCTCTCCTTGAGCGCCTAAAGCATTCCATAGTACAAGCTGCCCGCCGTGAAGAGGGGCTCGCATTAATGTTTTTGGATTTGGATAAGTTTAAGGAAATTAACGATACGCTTGGCCACGAAGCAGGCGATGAACTCCTAAAGCAAGTTGCTAATCATTTAACAGCTGCAGTACGCGAGTCTGATTTGGTGGCTCGCTTGGGAGGCGACGAATTTGTCATTTTGCTAGAAGGATTTCCGGATACAGCAGACGTTGTTAAAGTTGCAAAAAAAATTGTGAACGCTCATGCCGAACCGCTTACGATTGGAACGCAAAAAGTAAAAACGTCTACCACTATTGGTATCAGCTTTTATCCGCAAGATGGTAGCTCAGCAGAAGAGTTGTTGAAAAATGCGGACGTTGCCATGTACCACGCAAAGCAACAGCAACGTGGTTCTATACAATTTTTTCACGAAGAGCTGAATGCAACTGAGCGTTTGCGTAACCAGTTTGAGCAGGAAGTTGCAACCGCGTTAGGGTCGGAGCAATTTGAACTTTACTACCAACAGAAAGTTGAAGTTGCTACGGGTAAGGTCACGGGCGTTGAAGCGCTGTTGTATTGGCATCACCCGCTCGATGGGTTACTTGCTCCGGCTCATTTTTTAGGGCGTGTTGCGCAAAGTACGCAAGCGGTTCGCGTGAGTGATTGGGTAGTACAAGCGGCCTGCAAACAAATACATTGTTGGCAAAGCATGACACCGCCTTTAGATCTGCCTGTTGCAATTAACTTGGATATTGCGCATTTGCAACCGGATTTTTTTGGCTTCATTACCCAATCATTAGAGCAATACCAAATCAAATCATCGATGCTGCAATTTGAAATTGGCGAATCTTCGGTTGTTCGCGATTTGCCACGTGCCGCCGCACTTTTTCGCGAGCTGAGTGAAGGTGGTGTGAATATTATTTTGGACGGCTTTGGTGCAGATGTATGTTCACTGATCGCGTTGAAATCATTGCCCATCGCTGAGGTAAAAATTGATCCTCGCTTAATGAGTAGCTCAGGTAAGCAGCACAATTTCTTGCCGGCACAAACCCCGTTTCCCAGCGACACTTCTACTGTATCCGCGCTTATCGCTATGGCTCGCGCATTTCAATTACGCGTGCTGGTAGATGGCGTGGAAAATCAGGAACAGCTCGACGCTTTAAAAAAGTTAGGCTGCGATGAATGCCAAGGAAAATTTTATAGCGAACCTTTACCTGCCAATGAACTGCTGCAGCAGTTACAACAAACGCACGTTGTGAGTTGCTCTGCTTAAGCCCCTGAATAAATTTATAAGATTCGAGTAAGTTCGGAGATTTTTATGGATACGACGGTAGAGTTTGACAACGAGCTTGATAGCAAAGCGCTGTTGCATGTTCTCACGGCTTTGAAAAAAGGCGACTTTTCAGCGCGCATGCCTGCCGACCTTACGGGCATGGCTGGGAAAATTGCTGATACGCTCAATGAAATTATCGAATCCAACGAACTTTTATCGCACGGTATTACGGACGTAAGCCGCGTGGTAGGGCGCGAAGGCCGCCTGACTCAGCGCGCTGTTATTCCCTCCATGGTTGGCGGCTGGGCGACCATTGTTAAATCCGTAAATACGTTGATTGACGACCTTGTGCGCCCCACAACAGAAATGGCGCGGGTTATTGGCGCCGTAGCAAAGGGCGACCTCTCCCAAACCATGGAGTTGGATGTTGATGGCCGCCCGCTGAAGGGTCAGTTTTTGCGTGCCGCCTCTACGGCGAACACCATGGTAGAACAGCTTTCTTCCTTTGCCTCGGAAGTAACCCGTGTGGCAAGAGAAGTAGGTACTGAAGGTAAGCTGGGCGGTCAGGCCAACGTGCCGGGCGTAGCGGGAACTTGGAAAGACCTTACCGACTCGGTGAACTCCATGGCCGGTAACCTCACTTCGCAAGTGCGTAACATTGCCGACGTGACAACTGCCGTAGCCAATGGTGACCTCTCCAAAAAAATCACCGTGGACGTGCGCGGTGAAATTCTGCAATTGAAAGACACCATCAACACCATGGTGGATCAGCTGCGTTCATTCGCATCTGAAGTAACCCGCGTAGCGCGTGAGGTGGGAACAGAAGGAAAGCTGGGCGGGCAGGCATACGTGCCCGGCGTGGGCGGAACTTGGAAAGACCTTACGGATAACGTGAACTTCATGGCATCCAACCTCACGGGTCAGGTGCGGAATATTGCCGAGGTGACCACGGCGGTAGCCAACGGCGACCTCTCCAAAAAAATCACGGTGGATGTAAAAGGCGAAATTCTTCAGCTCAAAGACACGATTAACGTGATGGTGGATCAGCTCTCCTCATTCGCATCTGAAGTAACTCGTGTGGCGCGTGAGGTGGGAACAGAAGGAAAGCTCGGTGGTCAAGCGCAAGTAAAAGGCGTGGCGGGAACGTGGAAGGACTTAACCGACTCCGTTAATTCCATGGCCGGTAACTTGACGGGGCAGGTGCGAAACATTGCAGAAGTAACTACCGCCGTGGCCAACGGTGACTTGTCCAAGAAAATTACGGTGGACGTAAAAGGCGAAATTTTCGAACTCAAAAACACCATTAACGTCATGGTGGATCAGCTCAACTCCTTCGCCTCGGAAGTAACGCGTGTGGCGAGGGAAGTAGGTACCGAAGGTAAGCTCGGTGGCCAAGCCAACGTACTTGGCGTGGCGGGAACCTGGAAAGACTTAACCGACTCCGTAAACTCCATGGCCGGTAACTTGACCGGTCAGGTGCGTAACATTGCTGAAGTAACCACCGCGGTGGCCAATGGCGACCTCTCCAAAAAAATCACGGTGGATGTAAAAGGCGAAATTCTAGAGCTTAAAAACACCATCAACATCATGGTGGATCAGCTCAACTCCTTCGCCTCGGAAGTAACGCGCGTGGCGAGAGAGGTGGGTACCGAAGGAAAGCTCGGCGGGCAAGCGCAAGTGCGCGGTGTGGGGGGAACTTGGAAAGACCTTACCGACAACGTGAACTTCATGGCATCCAACCTTACGGGGCAGGTGCGGAACATCGCCGAGGTAACTACGGCGGTGGCGCGGGGCGACCTCTCCAAAAAAATTACGGTAGACGTAAAGGGCGAAATTCTCGAACTCAAAGACACCATCAACGTGATGGTGGATCAGTTGTCATCCTTCGCCTCCGAAGTAACTCGCGTGGCGCGTGAGGTAGGTACAGAAGGTAAGCTCGGCGGTCAGGCCAACGTACTCGGTGTGGCTGGGACTTGGAAGGATTTGACCGACTCGGTGAACTCCATGGCCGGTAACCTCACCGCGCAGGTGCGGAACATTGCGGATGTAACCACGGCGGTGGCGAATGGTGACCTCTCCAAAAAAATCACGGTGGACGTGAAGGGTGAAATCCTCGAACTCAAAAACACCATCAACATCATGGTGGATCAGCTCAACTCCTTCGCATCAGAAGTAACCCGTGTGGCGCGGGAGGTGGGTACCGAAGGTAAGCTCGGCGGTCAGGCGCAAGTAAAAGGTGTGGGCGGAACCTGGAAGGATTTGACCGATAACGTGAACTTCATGGCCTCTAATCTCACGGGGCAGGTACGTAACATTGCAGACGTAACCACGGCGGTGGCCAAAGGCGATTTGTCGCGCAAGATTACGGCAGACGCGAAGGGCGAAATTCTCGAACTCAAAGACACTATCAACGTAATGGTGGATCAGCTCTCTTCGTTTGCGTCAGAAGTAACCCGGGTAGCGCGGGAAGTGGGCACCGAAGGTAAGCTCGGCGGGCAAGCGAACGTGTCGGGCGTAGCGGGCACCTGGAAGGACTTAACCGACTCGGTGAACTCCATGGCCGGTAACCTCACATCGCAGGTACGTAACATTGCGGACGTAACCACCGCGGTGGCCAACGGTGACCTCTCCAAAAAAATCTCGGCAGATGCCAAAGGCGAAATTCTCCAGTTAAAAGACACCATCAATACCATGGTGGATCAGTTGCGTTCATTCGCATCGGAAGTAACACGCGTGGCAAGAGAAGTGGGTACTGAAGGGCGCTTGGGCGGGCAGGCAAATGTGCCCGGTGCATCAGGCACGTGGAAAGATCTTACCGATAACGTGAACTTCATGGCATCCAACCTCACTGGTCAGGTGCGCAATATTGCGGCGGTGACAACGGCGGTAGCGCGTGGTGACCTCTCCAAAAAAATCACCGTGGACGTAAAAGGCGAAATTCTGGAATTGAAAAACACCATCAACGTGATGGTGGATCAGCTCTCGTCATTTGCATCGGAAGTAACCCGTGTGGCAAGGGAAGTGGGCACCGAAGGTAAGCTCGGTGGCCAAGCGCAAGTAGAAGGCGCTGCAGGCACTTGGAAAGACCTTACTGATAACGTGAACTTTATGGCGGCGAACTTGACCGCACAGGTGCGCGGTATTGCGGGTGTGGTAACGGCGGTAGCAAACGGTGATTTGAAAAAGAAATTAACCGTGGCGGCGCAAGGTGAAATTGCCGCACTCGCGAACACGATTAACGAAATGACCGACACGCTCGCCGTGTTTGCAGACCAAGCCACAACCGTAGCGCGTGAAGTGGGTGTGGAAGGTAAGCTTGGTGGACAGGCGAGCGTACCGGGTGCATCGGGCACGTGGAAGGATTTGACCGAAAACGTAAACCAACTTGCCGCGAACTTATCAACACAAGTGCGTGCAATTGCTGAAGTGGCCACAGCGGTTACGCGCGGTGACTTGTCGCGTTCAATTCAAGTAGAAGCGCGCGGCGAAGTGTCAGATTTGAAAGACAACATCAATGAGATGATTCGCAACCTCAAAGAGACAACGCAAAAGAATGCGCAGCAAGACTGGCTTAAAACCAACCTCGCGCGCTTCACGCGTATCCTTCAAGGTCAGCGCGATTTGGAAACCGTAACCTCGTTGATTCTTTCAGAATTGGCACCGCTGGTAAGCGCGCATCACGGCGTGTTTTATATGATGGATGGCCGGAATCGAGATTCGCGCCTGCGCATGATTGCAAGTTACGGCTACCGTTCCAGCAGAAAATTGCCAACCTCATTCTTGCCTGGCGAAGGTTTGGTAGGGCAGTGCGCGCTGGAAAAAAATCGCATTTGGCTAACGGATGTCCCCACGGATTACATTCAAGTTTCATCCGGTCTTGGTTCTGCAACGCCCAACAACATTGTGGTCTTGCCGATTTTGTTTGAGCAGGAAGTAAAAGCGGTTATTGAAATCGCCTCGCTCGATCGCTTCACCGAAACGCACTTGTCGTTCCTCGATCAGTTGATGGAATCCATTGGTGTAGTGCTCAACACCATTGAAGCGAACAGCCGTACGGAAAGTTTGCTCACTCAATCGCAATCACTCGCACAAGAGCTGCAACAAACCAACCAAGAACTGGCCGAAAAAGCACGCTTGTTATCTGAGCAAAACATCGAGGTGGAACGCAAAAATACCGAGGTGGAACAGGCGAAATTAGCCTTGGAAGAAAAAGCCAGCCAGCTTGCTCTTTCGTCAAAATACAAATCAGAATTCCTAGCCAACATGTCGCACGAGTTGCGTACGCCGCTGAATAGCTTGCTTATTCTTGCGCAGCAATTGAGTGATAACCCGAACGGAAACCTGTCAGATAAGCAAGTGGAGTTTGCCAAAACCATTCACGGTTCCGGTAGCGATTTGCTGACGTTGATTAACGATATTCTGGACTTATCGAAAATCGAATCCGGTACGGTTAGTTTGGAAATCAGCGAATACCGGTTCCAAGCGATTCGTAACTACGTGGAGCGAACCTTCCGTCACATGGCTGAAGCTAAGCAATTGGATTTTCAAATCGAATTGGCGGAATCCCTACCTCCCGCCATGATGACCGACACCACGCGCTTGCAACAAATTTTGAAAAACCTGTTGTCCAATGCGTTCAAGTTTACGTCGCGCGGACGTGTAACTTTGCACATAGGTTTAATCAGTTCTGGTTGGACTGTTGATCACCCCGCGTTATCGCAAGCAGATGCAGTGCTCGCCTTTGCCGTAAGCGATTCTGGTGTGGGGATTCCTAGTGATAAATTGCAATTAATTTTTGAAGCCTTCCAGCAAGCAGATGGCAGTACTGCGCGCCGCTACGGCGGTACAGGTTTAGGTTTGTCCATTAGCCGGGAACTTGCGCGCTTGCTCGGCGGGGAAATTAAAGTGGAGAGTGAGGTAGATGTGGGTAGTACATTTACTTTGTTTCTTCCCTATCACCGCGCTAGTAATAAAAGTGACACGCTATCTCAATCCACTGCGTTATACATGCCAGCTTTACCGCCCAATGTGATTTATACAAGGCCGGCAAATACAGAAAGTGTTATTGACGCTGAATATACCAATGTTCAAAAAAATGCAGCAGAAAGTGGCAGCGCAGAAAGTTTTGACGATAGGGCGCTTATTACGCAAGGCGACCCCGCTGTTTTAATTGTTGAAGATAATTGCGAGCGATCAAAAATTTTATTGAACGCTGCACGAGAACAAAACTTCAAAGGTATTGTGAGCAACTCTGGCGATGCTGTTTTAACCTTGGCGCGTGATTATTCGCCATCAGCCATACTACTTGGTTCCAAAATGGATGATGCAGATGGCTGCGCAATTTTGGAGCGATTAAAACGTGATCCCACCACACGGCATATCCCTGTGCATGTTATTTCAAAGTTGCCAGCGGATGAGACTGCTGCACAAGATGAAGAACGTGAGCGCTGCTTGCAATTGGGAGCAATTTCGCATTTGGCAGAACCCGTTACGCCTGAATCATTGCAAATGGAGTTTCAGCGAATTCAGCGTTATTTAGTTCACGGAAAACGAAAATTGTTAGTGATAGAAGATGAAGAGGTTCAACGCAATAACATCATCGATCTCATAGGTACTGACGATATTCTTATCGAAGCTGTAGCCACCGGTGGTGATGCCCTTATGGTGTTATCTGAAAATCGATTTGATTGTGTTGTGCTCGATTTAACATTGCCAGATATGAGCGGCTTCGACGTATTGGAAGCCATGAGTGAAAGCGAATCTATGCGAGAAATTCCGGTGGTGGTGTATACCGCAAAGGATTTGAGCAGAAAAGAGCTTGCCACGTTAAAACGTATTGCGAAAACCGTTGTTGTAAAAGACGCTCGTTCACCAGAGCGCTTGCTAAATGAAACCTCATTATTTTTACATAGAGCGCATGCCAGCATGTCTGAACAGCAGCGCAAAATGATTGATTCCATGCAGGCGGCAGACGGTAGTTTGAGTGGTCGCAGTGTTCTTATTGTCGATGATGACTTACGCAATATATTTGCGTTGAGTTCTGTGTTGGAGCGGCAAAATATGAAGGTTTCTTTCGCAGAAAACGGTCGCGATGGTATTGAGGTATTGGAAAAAGATTCATCCATAGAAATTGTGTTAATGGATATTATGATGCCGGAGATGGATGGCTACGACACCATGCGTGCAATTCGTAAAATTCCACGCTTTAAAACCTTGCCGATTATTACCCTGACGGCAAAAGCTATGAAGGGCGACAAAGATAAATGTATTGCGGCGGGGGCTTCAGATTACATTACCAAACCTGTGGATGTCGCACAGTTGTTATCGCTTATGCGGGTATGGCTACATTAACCCAAATGAATGGGAGCGTGGTAGGGAGTGATTATGGGGTGCTCAAAATCGCTGGAAGATCTTGAAATTACGCTTTTGCTAGAAGCGATATATCAACGTTTTGGTGATGATTTTCGTGGTTATCAGAAAGATATTATTCGTGACAAGCTGCACGCATTTATGCTCGCGCACAATATTGGTACTGTATCGTCTTTGCAGAATTGCGCACTACACGATTCTAGCTACATAGGCCCACTGCTTTGCGCCTTAGATGCGCATACGGCAAGTTTATTCGATCACCCGAACCACCTTTGCGAATTACGTTCAGCTGCAATTCCTTTGCTGCGCTCTTGCCCCGCGCCTAAAGTATGGATCACCGAATGCACTTCTGCGGAGGATGTATACACAATTGCAATTATCCTCATGGAAGAAGGTGTTTATGATAAGACGCAATTATTTGCGACTGGCGTGAATCCATTGTTATTAACTCAGGCTCGTGAAGCAAAATTTTCGTTAGAAAAATTGCCGCAATATGAAGAGAACTATGTGCAGGCGGGTGGGGCGGAATCATTAGGTAAGTATTATACGCTCGTGAATGGTGAAGCTGTATTTAGAACAGAATTGAACCGCAATATTACGTGGGCGCAATATAACTTAGGAACTGACGCATCGTTTAACGAATTTGAATTAATTGTGTGCCGTGGAGGTCTAACAGATTACGCAACAAAATTGCGCCGCCGCGCTCTGCAAGTGTTTTATGATAGCCTTCCCGTTTTTGGTATTCTCAGCGTCGCTAATGCACATTATGCTGATTTAGCGCCCCTGATAACACGCTTTAGCGCTCATTCATCCAAGCATGGGTTGTATCGTAAAATTCGTTAATTGTTGCTTACAAATAGTCAACTACCAAGTTACTACATCCACTGCGCTACCAGTTTTTATCACGTCCAGTTTTACGTTCGCATTATTAATTTGTACGCGGTGATTCATTACCGAGCCCAAGGGGCCGCCTGTAATGACGAGATCATAAGTGCCATTTGACAAAGGAATGGAATAAGCTCCACTCGCATACACGGGGTAAGACTTGCCGTTGGTTGAAATGGTTACGCGATCAAGTCCTTCGCCTACGTCGTAAAATGTGTTGCCGTTCTTGTCATCGTAAACAGCGCCCGTTAAATAAAAGCTGGTACCTGAACGCGCAAAATTTTCTGTCAGCATGGAAGATAGGTAAGTGATTCCGTTGCTGGTGAAATTTCCTTGCTGTTGCCCAACACCAATTTCGCGAAAAGTTTCACCCAAAATATTAACTCTGTGGCCGGGTGATTTAAAAAGCCCTTCATGATGCCCAAGCGCGTATTGGGTTAAGTTAATAGCACTACCCGTGGTGCCTGCCCACGCAATATTTTCACCGCTGCTCCAGTTGCCAGAAAAAATGTAATTCGCAGCCATCATGCGTTCTGTGGGTGTACTTCCCACAACACCGGTGTGAGAGAAAATGTCGTTGTCCAACATCCATTGCGAATGGTTTCTGGCGGAATCGATCAGAAATAAATTATGTGCTAAAGGTTGTTTTCTATCTGCAGTGATTGGCGTACCTGTAATTCCATCGTTTAACCCAATCCCATAACGCGCCGCTTCGGCTGTTGGGTTAAAACGAGCACGGTTAATGAGTTCTACAACCAAAACTTCCTGAGGGGTAGGTTGGCGGGAGCTAATCTCTGCGTTAGGCGTTGCGCTAACTTCAGCACTCCCTGAACTTTCGTCAGAACCTTTTACTGCAGTCACTACAAAATAGTAAATTTTGTTATTTTGTAGTGTAGTGATCGTGTGGGGTGAGCTCACATTTTTGAGTGATACGCCGTTTTGAAATGCACTAATATTTTTAACAATAATGTTTGGCTCTGTTGCGTAGTAAATATTGTAGGAGGTAGCCCCACCCACAGAACCCCAGCTTAAATTCACCGACGAGTTGCCTGAAATCGCGGTAACATTTTGGGGTGCATTAATTATTGCTACTGAGGATTGCGATGAACTGCTAAGGCTACTTGATGCAGAGCTGATAGAACTGTTTGCAGTCGATGACGGAATATTGTTGTTGCCACCGCTAGACCCGCCGCCGCCACCACAGGAAGCCAATACGAGAATGCAAATTGCAAATAGGTAGATTTGTGCTTTCATAAGCTAGCCCATTAATAAAAGTGCTTTCAGAATAGTAGTTGCCGCGCTAATTATCTGTGCGCAACTTAGCTTATTTATAAGCTGGTAGGCCTTAATAAAAATTGGTGAAGATTCAGCATTATCCACAATATTGTGAGCGCAATCACGCTAGAGGTCTTCCTGGGTTTTCTCCCCCTAATGTTTTAGAGGTCTCAACAATGTCGCTTAAGAAAGGGTTTACTGAAGAACTGATCTAGTTTTTAGTGCTGTTCCATCTGCCATTCAATATGTTCAAAAAAGGCGTTGCATCAATAGCCTAATTGGGTGGTGAAGATGTGGCGGCCAATCACTGTAAACTCATGAGGGTTTGCGTAAAAATTGACGTTTCGTCTGCCTCATTTCGGCTGAGTGGTACCTATTGTTTATCACACCTATGAGAAGCCTATGACAATAGCTGCGAATAAGATGGCGATAGGGAAGATCGCATTGCTGCGTGTAAAAAGGTGTGCAGAAGGATGTGCTGGTGAGCAGTGTAAGGCACGTGTGGAAGCAGTTTAATGCGGAACTAAGAAACGACCAACGGGCTTGATTGCCCGTTGGTTGGTAGAAATTAAGACTTCGACTTAAGTTCTTCAAGTTGCTCAAGGAATAATTTTTGGTTGGTCAAGAAGGTCTCTTGGTTGGCCAAAAAAGTTTCCTGATTCGCTAAAAAGCGTTGTTGGTTAATTAAGATTAATTTCAATTGACCAATTGCACCACTCACTAAGCCCAAAGTACCTAGCGCAATTGCCAATGTAGAGCTACCTAACAGAGAAGCTACAGTTGCAATCACCAACATAGTCCAAAAGCAAATATTGAAACCTCTATACTGGCTCTCTAAATCAATTTTTACTAATTCTTTAAACATTCGGTTGCTCCCACATTTTAGGTTTCGTTTAAGTGCTCAGGCTAATAAGCGAGAGCACCTGTTTTATCAATTTAAATGAACCGCTAACCTACGAAGAATAAACTAAAAATCCGTAAAGTAATACCTCATGCAATGTTGGAATTGCTTTAAGGATTACTCCAAGTAGTTTTCAATGCTGGGGCATGAGCAAACTAAGTTGCGGTCTCCGTACACGTTGTCAATGCGATTTACGCTTGGCCATACTTTGTGGTTTTTCAACCAGCTTGCAGGGCGGCTTGCGGTTTCGCGTGAATAAGCACGAGTCCAGTTTTCATCAAGAACGTCATCTTGCGTGTGCGGTGCATTATGCAATGCGCTTGCTTCGGCGGTGATTTCACCACTAATCACTTGCGCAATTTCTTTGCGGATGATTTGCATCGCTTCGATAAACTTGTCTAGCTCAACTTTTGATTCTGATTCAGTCGGCTCAATCATCAAGGTTCCCGCAACCGGGAATGACATGGTCGGTGCGTGGAAACCAAAATCCATCAAGCGTTTTGCAATATCTTCTTCGCTGATGCCACTGGCTTCTTTTAGTGGACGCAAATCCAGCAAGCATTCATGCGCTACAAAACCTTTGGATCCTTTGTATAAAATCGGATAGGCATCTTCGAGTTTTTTTGCAACGTAATTGGCGTTCAACATGGCATATTCAGTTGCTTGACGCATGCCAACAGCGCCCATCATTTTGATGTACATCCAGCTAATGGGAAGAATACTGGCCGAGCCCCAAGGCGCGGCAGAAATTGTGCCGTTTGTTGGGTCTGTTCCTGGAACGGCTTGCACATTGTGGCCAGCAAGAAACGGCGCTAAGTGTTTACCAACACCGATTGGTCCCATGCCTGGGCCGCCGCCGCCGTGTGGAATACAGAAAGTTTTGTGTAAATTTAAATGTGAAACGTCGCCGCCGAATTTACCCGGTGCTGCAACACCAACAAGCGCGTTCATGTTTGCGCCATCGATATACACTTGCGCGCCCACGGCATGAACCATATCGCACAGTTGAGTAATCCCCTCTTCAAACACGCCGTGTGTCGATGGGTAGGTCACCATGATGCACGCAATTTGTTTGTCGTAAGTTTTAATTTTTTCGGCGAGGTCGTTAAGGTCTACGTTACCGTTGTTATCGCAAGCAACAACAACAACTTTAAAACTCACCATTTGCGCAGAAGCAGGGTTAGTGCCGTGTGCGGATGATGGAATCAAACAAATGTCGCGCTGCTCGCCTTTGCTTTCAAAATACTTTTTGATGGCAACGAGGCCAGCGTATTCACCTTGTGAGCCCGCGTTAGGCTGTAAGCTAATAGCGTCGTAACCGGTGCAGGCTTTTAACATCTCCTGTAATTCTTCAAACAATTGGCTGTAACCTTGTGCTTGGTCGATCGGCGCGAAGGGGTGCAAACTTCCAAATTCTGGCCAGGTTACAGGAATCATTTCGGCAGTCGCATTCAACTTCATGGTGCATGAACCGAGTGGAATCATCGCATTATTTAATGCGATATCTTTGGACTCCAATCGCTTCAAGTAGCGCAGCATTTCGGTTTCGCTGTGGTAGCTGTTGAATACGGGATGAGTCAAAACAGAATCAGTGCGCAATAAATCTTGAGGAATCGCTTTGTTGGTAACGGAAAGCACATCGTCGATACTGGCGAGGTCAACATCATTGATGCCGAAAACAGAAAGCAGCTGCGCAATGTCATTGAGGCTTGTCGTTTCGTTGAGGCTGATGCCGATTGAGTCACTGCCTACTAAACGCAAATTGATTTCAGCGGCCAAGGCAGCTTGGTTAATGTCAGTTTGTTTAGCACCCACTTTAACGGTGATGGTGTCGAAGTAGGTGTTATTGGCTAACGCAAAACCTTTTTGTTGCAACGCAGTTGCCGCAATTGCCGTTAACCGGTGAATGCGATTAGCAATGCATTTGAGGTCGTTAGGGCCGTGGTAGATCGCGTAGAACACACTCATTACGGCGAGCAAAACTTGCGATGTACAAATGTTGGAATTGGCTTTTTCGCGGCGAATATGTTGCTCGCGGGTTTGCATTGCCATGCGCAATGCTTGTTTTCCGCGAGCATCAATCGATACACCAATAATACGGCCAGGTGCAGAGCGTTTGTAAGCATCGCGGAACGCAAAGAAGCCGGCGTGTGGACCACCAAAGCCCATGGGAACGCCAAAGCGTTGGCTGGTGCCCACAACTACATCTGCACCCATTGCACCGGGTGATTTCAATAGCATCAATGCCATTGGGTCGGTTGCAACCGTCACTAACGCATTATTTTTATGCGCTGCTTCGATCAACGACGTTAAATCGCGCACTACACCGCTTGAGCCGGGGTATTGCAGAAGTGCGCCAAAATAATCACCGGTTGCAACTTCATCTACCGGCGCAACATGCACTTCAAAACCAAAGTGTTCTGCACGGGTTTGTACTACGGCAATGGTTTGTGGGTGCGTATCGGCGTCTACAAAAAATACATCGGATTTGCTCTTTTTGTTTTGGCGCTTACACATGGCCATGGCTTCGGCCGCAGCGGTACCTTCATCAAGTACGGAAGCATTCGCCATTTCCATGCCGGTGAGGTCAATAATCATTTGTTGATAGTTGAGCAGGGCTTCCAAACGGCCTTGCGCAATTTCGGGCTGATAAGGTGTATAAGCTGTGTACCAGCCCGGGTTTTCCAAGACGTTACGCAAAACCACCAACGGAACATAGGTATCGTGATAGCCCATGCCGATATAACTTTTGTAGATTTTGTTTTTGCTAGCAATGGCTTTCAGTTGCGCCAGTGCGTTCGCCTCACTCACCGCCGCACCCAAGTTGAGCTCGCCTTTTAAGCGGATGTTGTCCGGTACGGTTTTATCAATCAATTCTTTCACTGAGCTTAAGCCCAAGGTCGCCAACATGACGGCTGTTTGTTGGGCATCTGGGCCTATATGGCGAGCGACAAATTCGTCTTGGTTAGCCAAATGAGTGAGCGAAGCTGAGCGAAAATCAACTGACATAGATGGTCTCTGTATATGGAAATAAAGGTGAGGCGGGGTATAAACCGGCAAAATAACAAGAAGTCTGGCCTGTTTAAAAAGGCGTCTATAGTACCAATTTTGGAGCATGCAGGGCAATTGGCCTGAAAGCATGCGATTGAATCAAACCCAGTTGGCAGCTAAGTATTCGACATGCAGACTTATAGTTTTTGGCTGTTAGCAGTCATATAAAAAATCAATGTGACAGCCCGAAATGCCTGTGTATGATAGCTGGGCACTATTGATAAAACTTAAATGATCAAATTTCACATAATTTTAATGCATGTGAGTTAATGTTTAAGGCAAATCATAACTTTCAGATGAACTCATAGGAGATATGTCATGGGCGTATTAGTAGGTAAAAAAGCACCAGATTTCACAGCATCAGCTGTATTGGCTAACGGCGAAATAGTAGATGGTTACTCATTCTCTGCCGCAACCAAAGGCAAAAAAGCAGTTGTTTTCTTCTACCCATTGGACTTCACCTTTGTATGTCCTTCGGAGTTGTTGGCGTTTGACCACCGCGTGGAAGAGTTCAAAAAGCGTAACGTAGAAGTGATTGGTGTTTCTATCGATTCACAATTCACCCACAACGCATGGCGTAACACCCCCGTAAACGACGGTGGTATTGGTCCTGTTAAATACACCTTGGTTGCGGACATCACCCACTCAATCGCAAAAGCTTACGATGTTGAATCAGCAGACGGTGTTGCTTTCCGCGGTACTTTCGTGATTGATGAAGAAGGCGTAGTGCGTTCACAAATCGTAAACGACTTGCCAATTGGCCGTAACATTGATGACACCATTCGCACCGTTGATGCATTGATTTTCCACCAAGAGCACGGTGAAGTGTGCCCAGCAGGTTGGAAAGAAGGTGATGCGGGTATGGACGCTTCTCCAGCAGGCGTTGCTAAATACTTGGCAGAGCATGGCGACAAGCTTTAATTCATTCGCTGAATTAAAAACTCGAAAAACCCGGTAGAAATATCGGGTTTTTTATTGCAATTTAGTTAATCGGTATTCAAAGGTAACCACCTACATAAGCGCCTAGGGAGTCGTCATCCTCGCGCAGCGGGGATCCAGCTTTTGATTTCGCATTAAATTTTTAAGAGTTTGAATGGCCAGCCCATATGGATCCCCGCTGCGCGAGGATGACGATTCCCAAATAAATTTAATTCTTTCGTTATATGTGTAAAATCGACAAAATTTTGTTGAGAGCCTCTTATGTCATCCGCTAAAAAACCAATCGATTTGCATCCCAGCTGGCTTTCGCATTTAGCGCCAGAATTTGAGTTGCCTTATATGAAGCATCTCAAACAATTTTTGTTGGAGCAGAAGCAAGCGGGCAAAGTTATCTTTCCTGAATCTAAAAATATTTTTAATGCCTTTAACTCAACACCGCTTGATCAAGTTAAGGTTGTTATTCTAGGGCAAGATCCCTATCACGGCCCCAATCAGGCCCATGGCTTATGTTTCTCTGTGTTGCCTGGTGTTGCAACACCGCCATCATTGCAAAATATTTATAAAGAAATTCTACGTGATTTACAGTTTCCCATCCCAAAGCATGGCTTTTTACAATCTTGGGCCGAGCAAGGTGTATTTTTATTAAATGCAACACTCACGGTGGAGCAGGGGCAGGCGGGTGCTCATCAAGGCCAGGGGTGGGAGCAATTTACTGATCGAGCAATTCAAATCGTGAATGCGCAGCGTGAAGGTGTTGTATTTTTGTTGTGGGGAAGTTATGCGCAAAAGAAAGGACAATTTATTGATGGTCGCAAACATTTAATTTTGCGCGCGCCGCACCCATCTCCTTTATCGGCGCATCGTGGATTTATCGGATGCGGACATTTCTCGCAAGCAAACCAATATTTAAAAGACCAAGGGCAACAACCTATCGATTGGCGGTTGCCGCAAAGCGTTTAATTATTAAAGCAGCAACGACATTGCTGCTTCCATATCGGCAGACAAATCTTCAGATTCAGCAATTTGAATTTCAGGGTCTAACCCCAAACGTTCAAACGCTGTTACTTTTGTGCAGTCAACTTGCGCCATAGGTGAATTGGAGCCTGCGTAACTTTGCAGCATCGCGACAGTTACTACATCCGCATAATCCGCTTTTGGAATTTTGCGCTGAAAGTCGATGTGTTGTGATGGAATGTGCGCAAGTTCTTCCGGGAAGCCCCAAGTGCGTAAAATCAAATCACCTATAGGTGCATGTAACTCATCAATTACTTTATCCAGCGTCAGGCTGTCGTTCAGTAAGAACGGATGATCCTCTGCGTAAGTCAAAATCGGCAGTACCCCAATCTTATGAACTAAACCCGCTAAAGTCGCTTGGTCAGGGCGTAATTTGGTGTAATGGCGGCACAGCACATGGCTAATACCGGCCACCTCACTTGAGCGGCTCCACACTTCACGCATCCGCATATCAACCAAATCAGAGGTTGCCTGGAACATTTGTTCCATGGCTAAGCCAGTGGCAATGTTGCAGGTATAGGAAATTCCCAAACGCATTAATGCTGTTTTTAGGTCTTCAATAGCACGTGAAGCGCGAAGTAAAGGGCTGTTGGCAACGCGAATGATGCGCGCACTTAGGGCTGCATCACCGCCAATAACGTTTGCGAGTTTTTCGATGTCGGAGGTTGGATCATCCGCCACCTCACGCACTTTAAGCGCAACTTCTGGAAGGGTGGGTAATACGAGTTGGTCAGTTTTGATCGCGGTAATAATGTCCTGACGTACGCGCTCTGCAATTTGACTCATGGGATACCTACTTATATTGATTATTCAAAGGCGCTTTAGTCTGCCTCATTTGGAGTAGGTATAGCATAAGGTAAGGGAAGCAGGCTGAGTTTTTGCGGGTTATTTGCAAGCTGAATATTGGTGGATTCTTCATCAACAACGCTAGCCAAAAGTTCACCTTTACCTGCAGTTGCCCAAGCGGCCAGAACGACTTCACCCACCGCTTTGCCATTTGCATTCACTAGTTCTGCACCCGGAAGCGGTAATTCAGAGGCGTCAAAACCCAACCTATACATGTGGCGCTTCAGCGTGCCGCGATAATGCAAGCGGGCAACAATCTCTTGCCCGGTATAGCAACCCTTACGAAAGTTGATTCCGTTTACTAATTGGAAATTGATGGTTTGCGGCGTGAATGCTTCGTAGGTTTCCGGTGTGATGTCCCCAAGTCCAGCGCGAATATTGAGTAAATGCCATAAGTTTTGGCCCGCGGGTCTAGCGTTTGCGCTAATTTGATTCCAAAGAGCTTCCGCTTCCGGAGCGGATAACCAACACTCATAACGGTTTTCGTCAAGTCGAATGACAATGTTATTGCCAGCTGCGGCCCAATCATCATTATTGGAAATCATAAGCCCGAAAACGTCGTTAACAATTTGCGTTGCCTGCGGGCCTGAAACACCCAAACAACGATAGTCTTGGCTTTGATCGGCAAGCTTAGCCTTAGAAAAGACAATGTACTTTCCAAGGCTTGCCATACCCTTATCGACCAAGCCGCTGTGTACACGCAGTAGAATTCGTTCGGCATCGGTTTGTATGGCGCGGAAGCACATCAGCATCCGCCCCTTGATGTTGCATTGAGCGCCCAAGCGCGAGGTGTTTTCTGAAAGCTCGCGAACATCGCAGGTGACTTGTCCCTGCAAAAATTTAATGCTGTCTGGCCCTTTAATCTCAATTAACCCCTGATTGAGCGGAACGAGATAAGTTTGATCGGGTGATATCTCGTTCAACGGGAAATCAGGTTTGCAATGGGTATCGAGCATCGCGCCCTTGGTGGTTAAAAAAGCATTCCAATCTGACATGATAAAAACTCTAACGAATAGGATATTGCGGCTAGTGTATCCCAATTCGACACGCGTAAAAATTCTCAAGCGCTTCTGTGCTAAAGCGTGTCGTCGCTAAAAGCTTTTCAGGTATAATTGACGACTTAATCTATGTGAAGGTGTTTTCGGTGGAAAAAAATCGTTTGTTTTGGGGCAGCCGCCGCGGCATGCTCGAGCTGGATTTGGTGCTTATGCCATTTCTGGAAAATGTTTATCCCACCCTTGAGCAAGCGGATAAAGAGTTGTACTGGAAATTGCTTGAATGCGAAGATCAGGATATGTTCGCGTGGTTTTTGCGCCGCGAAGACCCGGACGATAAAGATTTGAAAAGGATTGTCACCATTGTTAGAAACAACACAGGGCTCCAGCCCGAAGAACCCAAATAGTTCTTTAAACGCATCCAACAAATCAGGCGTCGATTTGGCGCCGTTTATTATCTCTCCCTCCATGGTTTTGTGGCGTTTGGAGTTTGCAGTGTACTGCGGGCTTTTGTGTGCCGTATCTGTTGCACTTTTTCCATTTTTCTTTAGCGCATTTTATTGGCCAGTGGTGTGGCTAGCGTTTTGCGGTTTGGTTGTATTGGAGTTGAGAAAGGCGTGGCGGATTAAACATTCTGCCCCAATTGGTTTCAGTATTAAGAAAGATGTTTGGCAATTAAACCTAGCAAGTGGCGAGCATGTGGTCGAAATTTTTGATGAAATTTTATTATGGCCTGCTGTCATTATTTTACCGGTGAGAGAAATTCAGAGCGGTCGTAAACGACGGATTCTGGTGCTACCTGATTCGGTGAGGAAAGAGGATTGGCGACGTTTGCGTGTGTGGTTGCGTACAGGGCTAAGGAATAATAATTAATTTTTGGGGTCGATAAAAAGCAAGTATTAGCTTTGAAGTGAGTTCTTGTAAGAATCTATTTCAATAGGGAATCGCCATCCCCGCTGTGATAGGGTGACGATTCCCTGCTAAATAAAACTTAAGCTACGAATTTTAATTTGCTGGATTAAGTTGCTCTATTAAGTTGCTCTGTAAAAAACTACTTAATTGTCCTTACTAACTACTACATCCTGTGCTGCAAAATTCGTAGGCACTAAAATAGTATCGCGGGCAATATTGGATTTGTTAGGGAAATCCAGCGAGTAATGTAAGCCACGGCTTTCTTTGCGATCCAGTGCAGAGCGAATAATTAATTCGGCCACAGTTGCCAAATTACGGAGCTCGATCAAATCGCTACTTACACGGTAATTACTGTAGTACTCGGCAATTTCTTTTTTCAACAGCTTGATGCGGTGTGATGCTCGCTGCAAACGTTTGTGGGTGCGCACAATACCCACGTAATCCCACATAAAACGGCGCAGCTCATCCCAGTTGTGCGAAATCACAACGTCTTCATCTGAATCTGTCACCCGAGTAGCGTCCCACGGGTTGGATTGTTCAGGTGTGTGGATAGTAGGAAGCGATTTGAGAATATGTTGTCCCGCCGACTTTGCATAAACCACGCATTCCAACAGGGAGTTACTTGCTAAACGATTCGCGCCGTGTAGCCCAGTAAAGGATGTTTCGCCGATCGCGTAGAGGTTTTGTAAATCAGTTTGTCCATCGTTATCTACCACAGCGCCACCACAAGTGAAGTGCGCCGCAGGAACGACCGGAATAGGTTCTTTCGTGATATCTATGCCTAGTTCCAAACACCGTGCATAAATAGTTGGGAAGTGTTCTTTAATAAACTCTGGGGATTTGTGGCTGATGTCCAAATACAAGCAGTCGCAACCCAAGCGTTTCATTTCATGGTCTATTGCGCGCGCCACTATGTCCCGTGGTGCCAATTCCAAGCGTTCATCAAAACGATGCATAAAGCGCTCGCCGTTCGGCAATTTCAGCACTGCCCCTTCACCGCGCAAGGCTTCGGTAATGAGAAAGTTTTTGGTGGATGCGTGGTACAAGCAGGTAGGGTGGAATTGATTAAATTCCATATTGGCAATACGGCAGCCAGCGCGCCACGCCATAGCAATACCATCGCCGCTCGCTCCGTCTAAATTGGTGGTGTAGAGGTAAACCTTGCTTGCGCCGCCCGTGGCCAACACAACAACTTTGGCTTGAAATACATGTACTTGGCCGGTGTTGTTGTTGAGCACGTAAGCACCCGTGCAACGTAATTTGCGGGAATCGGCATCGGCTTGGGTGATGAGGTTGACTGCAATGTGGTCTTCAAAGATCTCGATATTGGTTTCTTGTCTCACCTGTTCGATGAGAGTGCTATGCACCGCACGACCAGTGGCATCAGCACTGTGGATAATCCGTCTATGGCTGTGGCCACCTTCTTTTGTGAGGTGATAATCCTCTTTGCCGTTTTCCTTGGTAAAACTTACTCCCTGCTCAATAAGCCATTGAATAGCACTCTTGCTGTTCTCCACGGTAAAACGCACCGCGTCCTCATGGCAAAGCCCGGCACCAGCAACCAGAGTATCGGCTACATGAGCTTCGATGGAATCCTGATCATCCAGTACAGCGGCAATGCCGCCTTGGGCGAACCAGGTTGAACCGTCCTTTAACGCGTTCTTGCTAAGTACAGCCACTTTAGCATGGCGAGCCAAGCTCAATGCCAGTGTTAAGCCCGCCGCGCCAGAGCCAATAACAAGAACATCGTGATAATAGGTTTCATTCATGAGTTTTTTCTACAGCAATAAGAAGAACAACATCGTAAACTGGCGCCAGTATATACAAGCCGCCCAGCGTGGTCAGCTAAACTGCATCAGTCAGGTTTGTGGAACTGTTTGTAATGCCTTGGTTGGAGGCGCGTGGAACGGATATTCGTGGAACTTTTATGAAGCCTCCCGGTCAATGGCGTACAAAGCAGCAATTGCAACTCAGCATTGCTCGTAACTAATATACTGTCGGCACACAGATACTGTACCGAATTTTTAGTCCCAGCCAGCTTTTAGGTGCTGGGACGCTTGGGGGTTTTAGAATGACAGCGCAAGTAGCGCCCGAAGTCGATGTCGATCAACAGCTTGTAGAACGCGTGCAGAAAGGAGACAAACGCGCTTTCGATTTGTTGGTACTTAAATATCAACATAAAATTTTTGCCGTTATCAGTCGTTTTATCCGTGACCACGCCGAAGTGCAAGATGTTGCGCAAGATGCGTTCATTAAGGCCTATCGCGCATTACCCAACTTTCGTGGTGAAAGTGCGTTTTATACGTGGATGTACCGCATTGCGATTAACACCGCCAAGAACTACTTGGTTGCGCGCAATCGTCGTCCACCTGCCAGCGATGTTGAAGTTGAAGATGCCGAGTTTTTCGCTGGCAATGACGCAATGCATGAAATGAACACGCCGGAGAGAAATCTGCTCCGCGATGAGTTGCAATCCGTTATAGATCAAGCATTCCGTGATCTGCCAGACGACTTGCGTATGGCCGTGACTCTGCGTGAGATTGACGGCTTGAGTTATGAAGAGATTGCAGAAGCCATGGATTGCCCAATCGGTACCGTGCGTTCGCGTATTTTCCGTGCGCGCGAGGCGATTGATAAAAAGATTCAACCCTTGATCGAATAGCGTCGATGATCGAATAACTAAGTTGTGTAACTGGCGTTACGCGGTCATTCCTTGTGTTCGTGTAAAAGGGTAACCAAAAATCGCTAGAAAACTGTTTTCGCATAAATATGCAAATATTGTGGATCTTAGCTGAACCTTTATAGTGAACTTAGGTCATAAAGGCTACAGAAAGAAATTGATGTTTTTAATGTTTGAAAACCCTTTTTCAGTTACAGGTAAATCTCAATGAGTGAGCAAAACCGGCCGCAAGTCCTCGCAGAATCAATCTCGGCGCTGATGGATAATCAGGCATCCGAGCTAGAGCTGCAGCGCATTTTAAAAGCTAGCGAGCAGGACGCGGAAGTCAAAGCGACTTGGGCGCGTTACCAAATGGCGAGTGCCGTTATCCGTGGCGAACAAGCTCCTATTGTGATGTCAGATTTTGCTGCGCGTATTAGCGCCGCTATTGATGAAGAAGATACCTTGGTCGAACAGCCCGCGCCCGTGGTTGCAAGTAAACCGCAACAAGGTTGGCGCTATCAATTAGGTCGTGTTGCTCTGGTTGCTTCTGTGGCTGGAGGTATGATTTTGGGGGTAGGTGAGTTAAATGTCGCCACTCTTGCTCCTCAGGTTGCCGGTAATTCGGTGACAGCCCCGGTGCAAGCACCCGTTGATACCTCTATTTCGTTGCCCTCTGGTATTAACAGTCCCATGTTGAATACACGTACTGTGGCGGTACAAACGGGCTTTGAGTCGCGCCCGCAAGAAAATCGCCGCGTAAACTTTCAACCGCGCCAGCCAAATACTGCCGTGTCTGACGAAGAAGTATCACGTTACGTGAATCAAATGATTAAGGCCCATTCTGACAATGCGGCTATGAACGCTGGTCAAGGTGTATTACCTTATGCACGCGTAATCATTACTGACGAAGAATAAGCTATGCCCAACATCTCTTTGTGGTTATCGTCTCTTGCTTTGGCGATAACCGCATCTGCCCAAGCGCAAACTCTCCCTGTTAAAGATCCAGCTCCAACTGATGTTCCCAGTGTTCAAGTACTCATTGGCAAGATGTCGCAGAACGCGGCGCACATTAATTATCGCGGCTCCTTTATTTATCAAAACCAAACCAGCATAGAGCTGCAAAGCTTTCGTGTTGAGCATTGGATTGAAAATGGCGTTGAACACGATCGCTTTTTGTTCCTGAATGGCCCAGAGCGTTTAATTGTGCGTGATGGTCAGCGCGTTGATTGCAAAGCGATGGGGGACGAGCTACTGCAAGGCGGTTTCGCAAAGTTTGGCGCAAACCTAGTGAAAATGGATCAGCTCTACCAGTTTGAAATTCGTGGACGCGAGCGTATTGCGGGCCGTTGGTCACGTGTATTGCAAGTTATTCCTAAAGATCCTTTTCGGTACGGTTATTTGCTGAGTATTGATGAAGAGACGGGCCTGGTGCTTAAGTCTTGGTTAATTGATGAAAACGCGCGCCCGCTTGAGCGCTACCAGTTCATATCCATCGATTTAAACGCCGATGTCAGCCAAATGAAAGCCAGAAGCTCCAATCATGAGCACAAGGCCATCGCGGATGTAACGCCTTGTAACCCCACCGCGTTGAGCAAACCAACGGCTTGGCAGCTTGGCTGGATTCCGCCTGGATTTGCGTTTGCTGGTGAGCGCCAATTGGCGAATGGCCAGACTATGTTGATGTATACCGATGGTTTAACGACGTTTAGTGTGTTTATCGAGGTGGCAACAACTCCTGTACCTGAAGGGCAAGGAAAGCGTGGCGCTACACTCGCATATATGTCTCGCCTAGTCGTAAAGAACACAACTTACAGGGCAAATGTGGTGGGTGAAATTCCCATCGCTGCCGCCGCAAAAATCGCGCAGAATATCACGGGGCTCTAGCCCCGTTTTTTATGTCCCGATATTCATAGGCTTATTATGCTTCTTGAAACTGGCCGAATACTTGCCATCGAATCCGATTCTATTTGGGTGGAAACCATTCAAAGATCGGCGTGCGGCTCGTGTCAGGCACAAAAAGGTTGCGGCCACAGTGCTTTAACAAAGTGGGGCGCAACAGCATCACGATTGAGGGTGTTATTAGAAGGACGCGATCCGGCGCAATTCCAAGTGGGTAATCAAGTTCAGATTGGAGTGCCAGAAGAAGTTATCGCTAGCGGATCTTTATTTATTTATCTCGTGCCTTTACTAACGATGATTGCAGCGACCTTTGCGGCGCATCACCAAAAACTCGGCGATGGCATGAGCGCGCTCAGTGCTTTAGCGGGATTATTGCTAGGCGCAATTATTGTACGCTGGCGCTCGCACCAGTTGCGCTTCGATAATCGCTTGCAGCCCGTGTTGATTGACGAACAAACGAGCGTGCAGGCGATTCAAACCTGCCACTTGGAGTAGGGCTGTGCTTATTATCAATTCTCACGTCCACATTCCCTTGCACGAAATTGAACTCTCGGCTATGCGCGCTCAAGGTGCGGGAGGCCAAAATGTCAACAAGGTGTCGAGTGCGATACATTTGCGGTTTGATATTCATAAGTCTTCCCTCAGCGATTTTTGCAAATCCAGATTACTGTCATTGGATGACAAACGTATTTCAAGCGATGGTGTGCTAGTCATTAAAGCGCAGCGCCATCGCACTCAGGAAATGAATCGTGCAGATGCTTTAGAACGTTTGCGCGATATTGTTAAAGACGCAATCAAAGTTGTGAAAGATCGTCGCGCCACAAAGCCAACTTTTAGTTCAAAGCAAAAACGAATGGATGGAAAAACCATTCGTTCAACGATCAAATCCGCACGTGCAAAAGTTACGCTTGACTAAAACGAATCTTTTTACAAGAAACATTACTCAAGGTTATTTCGCCGTCGCAATTCGGGTAGCAATGTGTTCAGGCGTTTTCACTTGTTCCCACATGGATTGCTGGAACGCCTCGAAATTTTTACCGCCTGTACTCAATAACCAATCCACCAAAGCCTCAGCAACATTTGGGTAAATCACTGGCGCGGGCTTCATTAGAGGTAGCCATCGGCCAATAGCGGCCTCATTCAACATTGATGTTGAAGAGCCATAACCTAATTGGGTTAATGCGAGCGCGTTGGAGGCTTGTTCCATTTGGCCAGCAACGGGTTGTACGAGAATTTTTTTTCCGAGTTGAATTGCTTCGCTGGGTAGTTCAAAACCTGCGCTGCAGATCACGCCTTCGCATCTGTGTAAATCTTTTTGGAATCCTTCGCGCGAAAATGGGCGAATGTGAATGTGTCCGTCATCAATGGGTTGCGGAACATTTTGGTAAACAAAAAATTCGTAGTCCGGGAATTTACGCAATTGCGGAATAATGTCGTCCAAACCGGCAAAGGGTAAATACACTAAATAATGCTTGTGAAGTGAGTCATTAGGGTAGTGCGATGGCTCAATCAGCGGTGGCAAAATCGGTTGATTAAAGTGGTGCCAGTGCAAGCCAATTGCTTGAGTAACTGGGGCAAAATTTTGCATAAACCAATCGGTGACCAGATTGTTATTCTTTTTGGGGATCTTGTGTAGAAATGCATTTTGGTGAGAAATGCCAATTACATTTTTTCCTGCGCGTTTTGCGGCGTGAGCAGAAACAGGCTCAAAGTCGTTAATGATGAGATCGTAACCTTCTACGTTGACTTTTTTAATGTCATCATTCAATTGCATCAAATTTGCTTGCAATGCGGTTTTCAAATAGAGAATGCGTCCGCTTTTTACTGCGAAGGTTAAACCACGGTAGGATTGAAAATCGCCAAAGGCTTGCATATCAAAAAAATCTTCACGGGGCCGACCAGAAAACACCCAATCAACTTCTACACCTTTTGCCGCAAATGCTTTGGCCATAATGCGCGCGCGCGTGACGTGACCGTTTCCTGTTCCTTGCACACCATAAAGTATTTTCATAAGGCTACCTGTCGTAAGTGTTTAAAATAGCGAGCGCTGAAAAATGCTTGTCATATCTCGCTGTTAAAATCCGCGGCTGTAACAATTCTGTGTTTGGCGCGATAGACGACGGGAATAAAAGCCTTCATCATTCACGCCGCTGAACTGTTACAACGTCAGAAATATCACCGGCCTATGACTTTTCGATGAAGAAGAGATGAATTAACCGTGACAGACCCGCTACCGTGACCGGATTGCAGGCGTCACTAACCCAGCAAGAATGTGGAGAATTGGAATGAGTAAACCTGGTAAAACGGGAATCGCCCGCATCATTGATGCCTTTGGTTATTCAATGAAGGGCTTTGCAGCTACCTGGAAATTTGAGGCAGCGTTCAGGCAAGAAGTAGTGTTGGGTTTGATTCTGATTCCGGTGGCTTTTTGGTTGGCCACAACCCATGTTGAGCTGATTTTATTGTTATCGAGTATCTTCTGGGTGTGGATGGCGGAACTGGCGAACTCGTCAGTTGAGGCGGTGGTGGATAGAACCGGTTCAGAGCGCCATGAATTATCTGGCCGCGCTAAAGACATAGGTTCAGCACTCGTTTTTACCAGTCTTGTTCTCTTGGCTGTTGTATGGGGTATAGTTGCCGCACATCGTTTTCTTCCTTAATACCCCTTTCTCCTTCATGCCATTCTGAACCACCCAAGATTTTTCTTGGGTGTTCGCTTTGTTAATCCCAATGGCTATCTTCTCTATTTAACCTTTTAGTTCGTCGCTCGAACGCTAATATGATTGTGCGCAAAAGCCTTTTCAGGTAGCCTGCTCGCCTATTTATCATATTTATATGGCAGCGAAGCATGAACTCTGAGACCTTTTCGGTTAATGACCATACGCATCGCCGGTTTAACCCCTTAACCGGTGAGTGGTTGTTAATCTCCCCGCATAGAAACAAGCGCCCGTGGCAGGGCCAACAGGAACCTAACCAGTGGCCCGAGAGTGCTGCCCATGACCCCAATTGCTATCTTTGCCCCGGTAATACCCGCGTTGGGGGAGAGAAAAATCCCAGCTATACAACGACTTATGTCTTTACCAATGATTTTGCTGCGCTGATGCCAGAGGTGCCTAAAGCTCCCGAATCATTGGATCCACTGTTTCAAATTGCCTCGGAACATGGCACCAGCCGCGTCATTTGTTTTTCGCCAGATCACAGTAAAACGCTGCCTCTATTAAATGATGAGGAGATTCAGGCAGTCATCAAAACCTGGATCGAGGAATCTAAAGTATTGGGGCAGGCCTACGCGTCGGTTCAAATCTTTGAAAATAAAGGCGCGGTTATGGGATGTTCAAACCCTCATCCCCACGGCCAAATTTGGGCGCAAACACAGCTTCCAACCTTGGTTCAAAAAGAGGATGAAAACCAGCGTGCTTTTTATGCGCAGCACCAAAAAAACCTGTTATTGGACTATGCACAAAAAGAAATTGTGTCTGGTGAGCGGGTGGTTGTGGAAAACGCCCACTGGGTTTTAGTGGTACCGTTTTGGGCGGCTTGGCCGTTCGAAACGCTTTTGTTGCCGAAGCACGCTCGGGCAAGAATTACGGAATTAACTGACGCAGAACAAATCAGCTTGGGTGAAATTCTGCGCGATATTACTGCACGCTACGACAACCTGTTTGAATGCTCATTCCCATATTCAATGGGCTGGCACGGCGCGCCTTTTAATAGTTTGGATACATCTGCTTGGCAGTTGCACGCCCATTTTTTCCCACCCCTATTGCGCAGTGCGAGTGTGCGTAAGTTTATGGTGGGCTACGAAATGTTAGGTGAGCCCCAGCGAGATTTATCGCCCGAGCAAGCCGCGGAACGCTTGCGTCAACAAAGCCCTGTTCATTTTCGTTTGAGGTAAGAGTGAGTGAGCGCATTAAATAAAGAATTGCTCAAAGATTTTTTTGTGGCCGCTTTTGGCCAATCTCCCGAGTTAATCGTGCAAGCTCCGGGACGTGTAAACCTCATTGGGGAACATACGGATTACAACGGTGGCTTTGTGTTGCCTGCAGCCATTAACTACAGCACTTGGATTGCCGCTACCACTCGGAGTGATCAGCAGCTACATGTTGTTGCGCAGGATTTTGATGCTCAAGCCGTTGTTATTCAGTTAGATGAACCCATGCAACATGATACTGCTGCAACTTGGTCTAACTACGTGCGCGGTGTTGTTGAGGAGTTGCAGAAAAGAGGTTACCGGCTAAAAGGCGGGAACTTGCTCATTTCGGGTAACGTGCCTGCAGGAGCGGGGCTGAGTAGCTCTGCGTCATTGGAAGTTGCAGTCGTGCGTGCGCTAACTGAATTAAGCGGCGAATCTATAGATCCTACGCAGGCGGCCTTAGTTGGGCAGGCGGCAGAGAATAATTTTGTTGGCTGTAACTGTGGGATTATGGATCAGCTTATTTCGGCTCGCGGGATGGAAAGTAGTGCTTTGCTGATCGATTGTCAGGATTTGTCTACACGCAGTGTTTCCATTCCACGAAATTGGGAAATCCTCATCGTTCACAGTGGTGTAAAGCGTGGTTTGGTTGAGAGCGAATACAACCAACGTCGTTCTCAATGTGAATCGGCAGCAGCATTTTTCGGTCAGAAAAGTTTACGTGATGTGAACATTGAGCAATTGCTTGCCGCCGAAGGTAAATTAGACGATTTGAGCTTTCGCCGCGCGCGCCATGTATTGACCGAAAACGCCCGTACCTTGTTAGCCGCCGAAGCCTTAAGTTCTGGGGATATGGCAACTCTGGCACGGGTGATGGCTGAATCGCATCAATCCATGCGCGATGATTTCAATATCACAACGCCAGCCATTGATCGCTTGGTTAACATCTTGCATACCGCAGGTGAGGGCAGTGCGGGTGCGCGTATGACCGGTGGCGGCTTTGGCGGTTGCGTGGTTTCCATAGCGCCAGCTGAGGTTCTCCCTAAACTGGCGAAAGCGGTAGAGCAGTTCTACGAGGCGGAAACCGGTTGTACACCAAAATTGATTCCTGCCAAGGCCAGTAAAGGTGCTTTTTCTGGTTAGTTAGTAAGGTGTATTAACGGGGTAGTTTGCACAGCTAAAAGAAAAAGCCCCGCGTGTGCAGGGCTTTTTTTAATGGGTCGATTTGCTTTCTGCATCACCCAAATAAGCTTGGTAGTCGTCTACCAGGGTTCGTTGGGGGTGGCGACGATCAGTGGATTTACGGCGCTTTCGGTGGTAAATATCAATCGGCATATTCTTGCAGGGGTCGCTGTCTAGCCTGCGATCCTCGCCTCGACGTCTGTCTACAAAAATTTTATGTAAGTTCATGATTCTCTCTACGTACAACTAATCGAAATACTGCTAACACACTGCCAGCTTATCTGACTCCGAAGTAAAAGATGGTTAACTAGGTGACCTTCGCAAGTAGGAAAATGTTCCCTGCGTTTTAGATTCCCCCAAAGTCTAGCCGCAATCCAGTAGAATACCGCAGTTTTTTTTGGCCTTAGAGGCTTCGTTTTTATAACGCCCAGCGCGAGGTACATATGATGAACCCAGTTGAAAGCCGTATTGTCGCCAAACTCTCTGAGACTTTTAAGCCCGCCCATTTAGAAGTTCACAACGAAAGCTACATGCATTCAGTTCCGGCCGGTTCAGAAACGCACTTTAAAGTTGTGCTAGCGGCTGACAGTTTTATGGGAAAGCGCCAGGTTCAGCGACATCAAGCGGTGTACGCCTGTTTGGCCGATGATTTGAAAAATGGTGTTCACGCGTTGGCTTTACACACTTTTAGCCCTGAAGAGTGGGCGGCCTCAGCTGTAGTTCCGGCATCGCCAAACTGCATGGGTGGCTCCAAACACGATCATTCTTGATATAGATCAGAAGTTTTCTCTGGCTGTTCAAAAAACAAGCTTTTATAATGCGCGCCCGCTGGCTTGCCAGCGGCTAATTCTGGACGCAATTCTTCAGTTAAGTCCCCTTTTTCGATCCGTTAAGTGAACAGATATGAACCAAATCGTTGTTGCCGCGCTTTATAAATTCGTCTCGCTACCTGATTACCAGGAATTCGCCCCGCGCTTAAAAGAGCGTTGTGACCAACTTGAGCTGAAAGGCACCTTGTTGCTTGCCGAAGAGGGTATCAACGGCACCGTTTCGGGTACTCGCGCAGGTATTGACGGTTTGCTGGCGTTTTTGAAATCCGACGAGCGCTTTGTCGATTTGGTTCACAAAGAGTCTTTCTTTGAAGGCACACCTTTCTACCGCATGAAGGTAAAGCTCAAGAAAGAAATCGTGACCATGGGTGTTAACGGAATTGATCCTAAGAAAATTGTGGGCACCTACGTAAAACCGCAAGATTGGAATGCGTTAATTAGCGACCCTGAAGTTACCGTAATTGATACGCGTAATTCCTACGAGTACGACATTGGTACCTTTGAGCGCGCTATAGATCCAAAAACCGAGACATTCCGCGAGTTTCCTGCCTACGTTGCGCAAAATCTTGACCCTGCCAAGAACAAAAAAGTAGCCATGTTCTGTACCGGTGGAATTCGTTGCGAAAAATCTACCGCTTACATGAAGGAGCTAGGTTTTGAAGAGGTTTATCACTTGGAGGGTGGAATCCTGAAGTACCTTGAAGAAGTGCCTGAAGAGCAAAGTTTGTGGAAAGGTGAATGTTTTGTGTTCGATAACCGTGTTGCGGTTAACCATAGCTTAAAGAAAGGCATTTATGATCAATGCCATGGCTGCCGCCACCCCATTACTGAAGAAGATAAACTCTCTGATCAGTACATGCCCGGAGTGAGCTGCCCGCGTTGTTACGACACGTTAACCGATGAGCAAAAAGTACGTTTTGCTGAGCGCCAAAAGCAAATCCAACTGGCAAAAAACCGCAACGAAGCACACATTGGTGCATTGCCGCCAGAGCGCCAATTGCGCCGCTTACAAAAGGTTGAAAAGCGCGAAGCGCAACGCCGTTTGTCGCAAGCTTAAAGTTAAATAAGGTAAAAAGTATTACGGCAATTTTAGTGATGTTAAAATTGCCTGCGCAATCGAGCGCCAGCTTTCAAATTAATTACCAGCAAAGGTATTTTATGGACTTTAATGCATGGGTAGCCAATTTGGCTGCTGGAACTGTTACTCATGAATCCGGTTTTGTTTTACAGGTGGAGGGGAATCCACGAGATCCCTCCGCAATTAACCCCGCGAATTTTCCTGCAAACTTATCCTTTATTGATCAAGCCCGCTTAATGCGCTGCGGTTTGGAATTTCTTGCTAAAGCTGCAGCTGATACTCCCGGTTCATACAGCAGTGCTGTGGGCGGCGTTACCGATATTGAATCACTCAAAAGCGAAGCCACAAAAGAGCGCGAGGCTCTAGCGAAACAATTTGCCGAACGCGCTGACAAACCTGAAAGGTCTGTCTTGTCGCTCAAGAAAAACAAATAGAAAAATGCCGCCATCAAATGCGCCTTCTGTTATAGAGCTTAGCCATTTACTGGGTGAAAAGTTAATGGCGCGCAAGTGGCGTGTTGCTACAGCAGAATCCTGTACGGGCGGCGGCGTCGCAGCTGCAATCACCGCAGTGGCAGGCAGCTCCGCGTGGTTCGAATGCGGAATTGTGAGCTACGCAAACCAAGCCAAAGAAAAATTACTTCAAGTCAATTCGCAAACACTCGTAACAGAAGGCGCCGTTAGCCAAACTGTTGTTGAACAGATGGTAAAAGGCGTGCTTGTGTTATCAGGCGCTGAGATTGCAGTTGCAATTAGCGGTGTTGCAGGGCCATCGGGTGGAACGGACGATAAACCTGTGGGTACCGTGTGGTTTGCATGGGGCCTTTCAAGCGGCATTGTCGATACGAAGCAGTTTCATTTCACAGGCGACCGTGCTGCTATTCAACACCAATCGGTTGCTGAAGCTCTCATTGGATTACTGGCACATTTATAAATCCTTTCCGTAACGTTTTCTTAATTTCTCCTGTCCAAAACCCAGACTTTATTCATAGCTGTTAGACTTCCAAAAATATTTTGGCTAAGGATTTTTCTATGTTGTCATTTGCGGAGTACGCGCAGTTTTTCGCGGGTTTGTTGGCTATTGTTGATCCGCTGGGCGCTATTCCAGTTTTTTTAATTTTAACTGCCCACCAATCAGTAGTGACAAAGCGCGCCACAATTCGTTTGACGGTATTGTCCGTATTTGGTGTGTTAATTGTTTCGTTATTTTTAGGTGAATGGATTTTAAGTTTACTTGGCATCAGCATTAACGCCTTTCGGTGCGCGGGCGGTTTGGTGTTGCTGTTGATGGCGCTGTCGATGCTACAGTCAGACTTAACTGAATCGGAAGAAGTGAGTGCTAAGCATCAGGATGATACTGTGGCGTTGGTGCCCTTAACGATTCCGCTGTTGGCCGGCCCGGGTGCAATCAGCACGGTTATTGTTTATGCACATCAATCCCACGAGTGGTCACACTTCTTTTTAATTTGCGCCGCTATTGTGAGCGTTTGCTTTTGTTTGTGGTTAACACTGGTGGCTATGCCGTGGTTGTCTAAACATCTCACGGCTAAATCCATTGCTATGTCTACCCGGATTATGGGGTTATTGCTTGCAGCTATTGCCATTGAGTTTATTGCGGGTGGTCTGAAGGGGTTATTTCCCTCGCTTGCCCTGTGACCCGCCTGTGGTGGGGGTTTAGATCACGAATTTCAAATTCGGGGGAGTGAATCCACCTTTTAATGAGCTACACTGTAGCGGATGAGGCTGAACCCGATAGCGATAAGTTTTGAGATTCATTGTGGTAAAACATTTCTTATACAGTTTTTTGCTTGCTTCCCTTTTCGGATTGCCATGTATGGCGGCTGAATCGGCTGGCAACGGTCAAGCCGGCTCCGTAGTAGACTACGAGGAGCACGTGCGAAAAGTGGCACAGCAAACTGCGTTGGAAGCAAAGGCAAAAAAGGAGTTAGAACGCCTGGAGCGTGCCAAGACTCTTTCAGATAAAGCCAACCCCGAGCCATTTCGAATATATAAGTATAAAAAAGATGGCTCCATGGTTTTTTCTGACGTTGTGCCCTACAAAACGAAATACCAAGTCATCATCTACAACAGTTGTTACGCTTGCAGTATTGCATCGAGTGTTGACTGGTATAAAACCCGCTTATTCCTGACCGAATTCAGTGACACCATTGCTGTTGCAGCACAAGCCCATAAAGTCGATGCGGGCTTTATTCGCGCCATCATCCACGCAGAATCAGCCTTTAACCCTATGGCTCGCTCACGCAAAGGCGCGATGGGTTTGATGCAGTTAATGCCTGGCACAGCCAAGGATATGGGCGTTTTCGATACTACTGACCCTGAGCAAAACATTAAGGGCGGGGTGAAGTATTTGGCGGGTTTGCTACAAACCTTTAATGGTAATGAGATGTTGGCTGCGGCTGCTTACAATGCAGGGGCGGGAGCGGTTACACGTTATGGCGGGATTCCTCCTTACGAGGAAACCCAAACCTATGTAAAACGTGTGAAGATTTTGTCAGACCGCTACAGAAGCCAAAAACAATTGGCTGCAAATTAAAGCGTTAAATTCTGTAGCTTGTTTTGGTCATGACCTTAGAAACCAGCGTCATCAAACCTTTTACGGGAGCGGGGAAATTGTAGCCACCCGCACTTAACGCCATGTCAGCATGGCGGGCTTCGTCTTCCAGCATTTGCGCCACCACGGCGCGGCTCTTTTGATCCTGCGCAGGTAGTTCTTCTAAATGCTTTTGCAGATGGTTGCAGACCTGATTTTCGGTTGCTGCTACAAACCCCAAACTGACTTTATCGCTGACCAAGCCAGCACCCGCACCAATCGTAAAAGATAATCCATACCACAGTGGATTCAGGTAACTTGGGTGACTGTTCAATGCATCCAGGCGATCCTGGCACCACACCAAGTGATCAATCTCTTCTGCGGCGGCGTGTTCCATTTCTGCGCGCACGTGCGGTAATTTGGCCGTGAGTGCTTGCCCTTGATAAAGCGCCTGCGCGCAAACTTCACCAGAATGGTTAACACGCATCAAGCCGGCGGCATGGCGTTTTTCCTCTGCACTTAAATCCTGCTCGGTTACAGTGGCAGCGGGCGAGGGGCGTTGGGTTGGCTGTTTAGCGTTTGAAAGCGTACGCAGCGCGCGATCCGCATGGGCAATAAATTGATCAATTGCAGTAAGCTGACGCATGGGGGTTGCCTCGGAAATCTATCATTGCGTGAATTGTAACTAAATTTCTAAACAAAAGTTTGTTTGTAATCAGCTTTGCTGCTGAAAAGGGTGGTTTCTGGCACACTGGTTTCTGAGCCTCAAACGACCTGTCAAACATTTATAAATATACGGCGAGGGACAAGTGCAAGACGTCAACGAACTAAAACTTTTACTCGATTCGCGCATTCCGCTGGTTGTCATTGAAACCTTTGAAGAAAAGAAAGCCTTGGATGTTCTTTCAAAGGTGGCCAACAACCAAGGGCGTGATCTGCATAGATGGTCTATTACTGATGGGCTGACCCGCATCAATTTCGGCCCACAGCTTGTTCCTAAAGGCAGCGAGTTGAATCAAGTCGAGGAAGCCTTAAAGCACATTAAAAGTCAAAACCAGCCGGGGATTTACGCCCTGTGCGATTTACACCCGTTCTTGGATAGCCAACCTAATGTTGTTCGCCTGCTAAAAGATATAGCTCTTAACCACTTTGCGGTACCGCACACCTTGGTATTTTTAAGTTATCAATTACGCCTACCGCCAGAGCTTTCGCGTTACAGCAGTACCTATTCACTTTCGTTGCCTAGCGATGAAAAAATTATGGACGTCATTCGTGAAGAGGCCAAGGTTTGGTCAGATAAACATCACGGCACGCGCGTAAAGACAGATAACCTCACGCTTAAAAAATTGATGAACAATTTACAAGGCTTAAGTGTTAGTGATGTGCGTCGCTTGGTGCGCATGGCGATTTGGGCTGATGGTGAATTATCCGAAGTGGATGTGCATTCCATTAACAAAGCGAAATTCGCCTTGCTGGACATGGAAGGCGTGATGAGTTTTGAATCAAATGTAAAAGATTTTTCGCAAGTAGGCGGCTTGCACAATTTAAAGCGCTGGTTAATAACGCGCCGCGATGCGTTTATATCCGAGGACAGCAACCTCGATATGCCCAAAGGCATTTTGCTGTTGGGCGTGCAGGGCGGGGGCAAAAGTTTGGCTGCAAAAGCAGTGGCGGGGTTGTGGGGGCTTGCGCTTTTACGTTTGGATATTGGAGCGCTGTACAACAAATTTCATGGCGAAACCGAGCGCAATTTGCGCGAAGCGTTAAAGCTGGCTGATGCAATGTCACCCTGCGTGATTTGGCTGGATGAAATTGAAAAAGGTATGGCGCAGGATGGCAACGACAACGGGACTTCGCAACGCTTGTTAGGAACTTTGTTAACCTGGATGGCGGAACGAAAAACCAAAGTTTTTATAGTGGCGACCAGCAATGATATTTCAAAGCTGCCACCCGAGCTAATCCGCAAAGGTCGTTTGGATGAAATTTTCTTTGTAGATTTGCCGGATGTGGACGTTCGCAAAGATATTTTTATTATTCATATCAACAAGCGCAACATGCTAGCAACTGAGTTCGACGTGATGAAGCTTGCAAATGCAACCAATGGCTTTTCAGGCTCTGAAATAGAGCAGGCAATCGTCGCAGCCATGTATACGGCCTCATCGACAGGGGCCAAGCTCACCACAGAAATTTTGTTGAACGAAATTCTAAATACCAGCCCTTTATCGGTTGTGATGGCTGAACAAATTGCGCGCTTACGCCTATGGGCAGAAGATAGAACAATCCCGGCGTAAACTGCTGTACTAGAATCGCAGAGCAGAACAAATCTGATCTGCGATTCGCTAAGGATCAGAGCGCGCCGTCTACAGCCATTTTTACAAAGTGCGTGTCAAACCGTAATTTAATATTTTTGCTACTACCTTGTACTGAACCGTCTGGCAATTGAACGCCTATATCATCTGTATTCTTAATGCCTATATCTTTGGCAAAGCTGCGCACTAATTCCATGGTTTGTGCTAATTGCGTGTTGGTAGAAAACGCGTAAGATTTTGCGGGTGTGTAAAACATTTCAGTGTCGCGCAATTGCGTATCGTAATCTGCAAGGCTAGTGCCGGCATTCGTTGCCATGTAGGTGCGCGCTGCTTTACCTTCAGTGTCGTTTTTAGACATGATTTGCATGGTTTCAAACCACGCGCCAACTAATGCTTTGCCTAAATCTGGGTTGGCTTTGAGCACTGTTGTATTTACGGCGAGCATATCGATAATTTCACCGGGAATTTGTTTGGAGGAGAATACCTTATGAATGTTGGGTGCTTGGCCAATAATAAAGCTGAGCTGTGGGTTCCACAGAGTGGCCGCCGTGATGCTTGGTTTTTTCATGAGCGGTACAACATCTGCATCAGAAACGTTTTGGATTTTAATATCACTCGCACTCAAAGAATTTTTGCCTAGTGCTCTCAACAAAAGATAATGAGATACAGAAAACTCAACGAGGTTAACAGTACGGCCTTTAATATCCTTAACATCAGTCGAGTTTTTAAGAACAACTGCATCGTTGCCATTTGAATAGTCACCCAAAATCAACGCGGTAGTATCCACGCCAGACGCAGCGGGCATGGTCATGGCGTCCATGTTAGTCATTACGCAACCATCATAAGTGCCATCGCTAAATTTATTAATGGATGTTACGTAGTCGTTAATTTGCGTCACCTTAATGGTAATGCCATATTTTTTAGCCCATTTATCCACAATGCCTTTTTCACCGGCGTATCCCCACGGCATCCAGCCAGCGTAAATAGACCAAGCGATATTAAAGTTAGTTTTTTTATCAGCAGCGAGAGCCGGATTTGCTAACGCAAAGTAGGTGGCGACAGCGAAAAGCAGCTTTAAAAAGCCATTAATTATTGTGGGTTGCCCGAAGTGTTTTAGTCCTATCAAATAGGCATTTTTCATTTTACTTACGCTCATAAATACTCATTAGGTTAACGATGAGGCATGGAAGCTGGTTTAGCTTTCAAGCACAACCAGTGTTTGCCCCGCTTGTACGCGCATCCCTTCGGTTTTTAATAGATGTGTTACTTTGCCTGCGCAAGGCGCGGTGATGTTAATTTCCATTTTCATGGATTCCAACACAAGTAGCACATCCCCGGCTTTTACTTCTTGTCCCACTCTGACGGATGATTGCCAGACGCTGCCAGATACGGAGCTGTCTACTCGAATAGCATCTTCAGGAATTTCAACTTCATTAGTTTCTTCTGCGGATTCTTTTTGTTCGTAATTGAACTGACCATTGGCGTGCCAGCGCGCCAGTTCCTCATCAAACGCTCGTTCGCGTTGTTCCGTAAATTGCGCGATGGATCCCTGATTGTTGGCGATGAACTGCTCGTACTCCTGCAAACTGAATTGGCTATCTTCAATTTTTATAGAGTAGCGGCCTTGCGGGAAATCGCGGCGAATTTGTTTAAGCTCGTCGGCGCTAACTTCGTAGAACCGAATTTGATCAAAGAAATTGAGCAACCAAGGTTGTTTGAATTCAGCGGTTTTGCGGTAGCGATTCCACATTTGCAATGTGCGGCCTACAAATTGATAGCCACCGGGCCCTTCCATGCCGTAAATGCACATGTAAGAACCACCGATGCCTACGGAGTTTTCTGCAGTCCACGTGCGTGCTGGATTGTATTTAGTCGTTACCAAGCGATGACGTGGATCTACCGGTGTTGCGACTGGTGCGCCTAAGTAAACATCACCTAATCCCATCACCAAATAAGATGCGCTAAAGACAATATCTTTCACGGCTTGTATGGAGTCCAACCCATTAATGCGACGAATAAATTCAAGGTTGCTTGGGCACCAAGGCGCATTGTCGCGTACGGATTGAATATATTTTTGAATCGCTAATTGGCAGGCTTCGTCATCCCAACTTAACGGGATGTGTACGATACGAGAAGGAACGCTAAGTTGTGCAAGTTGCGTAATTAATTCTTTTTCGCCGTGCTGCAAATGCGCTAACAATGCGCTTAGCGAAATTTCCTGGCTGTTGTAATGAATTTGCAGGGAACGAATACCGGGCGTTAATTCGCGCAAACCGGCAACAGGATTTTTTTGTAGCCATTGCATGAGCGCGTGTGCGCGAAAACGCAATTTAATATCAAGCTCTAAAGCTCCGTATTCAACTAACAAGAAGTGATCACCCGCAGCGCGATAAATAATATCTTCGCCGTAAGTGGCTTTAGGTAGTTGCGCAACAATCGGCGTGATGGGTTTTGCTGGCAGCCATTTAGCCTGTTCACCAGTAAGTGAAGCTAAAGTCGCATTTTGTGTTTTTTCAATGAATACCGCGTCATCAATACTGACGGGCACAAACCGAATTTTATCACCTGCGCGCAATTGCCCTAGCTTCCATAAATCAGCACTGATGACTGTGGCTGGGCAAACAAATCCACCGAGTGATGGACCGTCGGGCCCGAGGATAACGGGCATGTCGCCAGTGAAATCGACAGTACCAAAAGCGTAGGCATTGTCGTGAATGTTAGAGGGGTGCATTCCAGCTTCGCCACCTGATGTGCGCGCCCAATTGGGTTTTGGCCCAATTAAGCGTACGCCGGTACGGCTCGAGTTATAGTGAACTTCCCAATCGGCATTGAAGAAAGTTTCTATATCTTCATCGGTGAAAAAGTCAGGCGAACCATGTGGGCCGTAAACGACACGTAGCTGCCAGTTATTGGTTATGTGTGGAACTAAACTTTCAGCGAGTTGTTGTAGCGCAACAATCGGATTGCAGAGCGCGGCATCGAGCGCAAGCACATCGCCAGCGCGTAAGGCGCGTCCGTTGTGCCCACCAAATTGCCCGAGTGTAAATGTCGATTTAGCACCGAGGTAATCCGGGCATTGAATGCCGCCCGCAACGCACAAATAGCTGCGCGCGCCGCTTTCAGTGATACGCCCCAAGTGCAATTGCTGACCTGAATGAATGGTAATAATTTGGTTAATGGTTAGGGGCTCGCCATCGAGTTTTGCGTCGATCGCTGCGCCGGTAATAACAATTTTTGTATCGCAGCCAAATTTCAAAATAGGCCCTTGCAGTGTAATTTCCAAACCGGCGGCGCGTTCATTGTTGTTGAGTAGGCGATTTCCCAAGCGGAAAGAATAATTATCGAATGGCCCGGAAGGCGGAACACCAATATGCCAATAGCCTGTGCGCGCAGGATAGTCTTGAATCGTTGTTTGGGTTCCTCCTTGGATAACATCAATACGCGCTGGTTTAAAACTGAATTGATTTAAATAACGCGTGGTCATTTTTCCAGTTAGTAAGGTTTCATCTTTTAGCAGTGTTTTCAAATAACCCAAATTGGTTTCAATACCATAGAGTTCAGTTTTATCCAGGGCTGAAGACAGTTTTTGTAGCGCATCTTTCCGGCTTTCACCGTGAACAATTATTTTGGCGAGCATGGGATCAAAATACGCGGGCACTTCAATCCCGTTTTCAATCCACGAATCAATCCGTAAGTTTTTACCCGTTGCTGGAAACTCCACCTTGCTGAGTAATCCGGCGCAAGGTTGAAAATCTCTTGCGGGGTCTTCAGCGTAGACGCGTACTTGAATGGCATGGCCTTGTGCAGTAAGTGGTGCGCGTAAATGTTTTAAATCGCCGAGTTCGTTGGCAGCTTGTCGTAGCATCCACTCCACTAAATCTACGCCGTAGACTTCTTCTGTTACGCCGTGTTCGACTTGCAAGCGAGTGTTTACTTCCAGAAAGTAAAATTTATCTTCGTTGGAATCGTAAATAAATTCCACGGTGCCTGCGTTGCGGTAATTAACCGACGCCAATAATTTTTCTGCAGTCAGCTGCATGGCGTGGCGTTGTGCTTCCGGCAAATTGGGTGCGGGGCATTCCTCCACCACTTTTTGATTTCGCCGTTGGCTGGAGCAATCGCGTTCGCCAATAGCAACAGCCGTACCTTTGCCATCGCCGAATACTTGCACTTCTATATGCCGTGCGGCAGCAATAAATTTTTCAAGAAAAACACCATCGTCAGCAAAGTTGTTTTTGCCTAAGCGTTTTACGCTTTCAAAAGCACCTGTTAAATCTGACTCGCTATTGCACAACTGCATGCCGATACCGCCGCCGCCCGCTGTACTTTTAAGCATAACGGGGTAGCCGATTGCGGTTGCCGCTTGTTTGGCTTCTTCGATATTTTTGAGCAGATCCGTACCGGGGCAAAGAGGAACATTGGCGGCTTGCGCAAGCTCACGAGCTTTGTGCTTTAAACCAAAGGTAATCATTTGGTCTGCGGTGGGGCCAATAAAAATTAATCCCGCTGCTTCGCACTCCGCGACAAACACAGCGTTTTCGCTGAGGAAACCGTAACCTGGGTGAATCGCTTGCGCGCCGGTTTGTTGTGCAATGGCGATAATTTTTTTGCGGTCGAGATAAGTTTGCGCGGCTGCGCCTTCACCGAGTGAAAAGGATTCATCGGCCAAGCGGACATGCAAACTATCTGCATCGGATTCGGCGTAAACAGCAACGGATTTAATATTGAGTTTTTTTAGTGTGCGAATAATACGAGTGGCTATGGCACCGCGGTTGGCAATTAGTACTTTGGTAAACATCTTTGCTCCGGCAGGTCGTCCTGCTGGTATTCATACGACAGTGGTCGTCCACTGAAGGCATATCAACAATTATTTAGTTGGGAGTCGTCATCCTCGCGTAGCGGGGATCCAGCTCTTTATTTTACAAATGACTATTACATTAATTTTTAAAGCGAAAAGCTGGATCCCCGCTAGACGAGGATGACATGCTTAGCTCCAAACCAATACTTCAATAGGTGTTGGGTTGTAACCATTGCATGGGTTATTTAACTGCGGGCAATTGGAAATCAGCATGACGATATCCATTTTTGCAGTCAGCTCAACGTATTTACCCGGTGCAGAAATGCCATCTTCAAAGGTGAGGCCACCTTGGCTGGTAACGGGCACGTTCATAAAAAAATTAATGTTGTGGGTAATATCGCGTTTACTAATGCCAAACTCGGGGTGTTCGGCTACGGCGAGCATCCAGCTATCACGACACGCATGCATACAGCGTTTTTCCAAGCTGTAACGTACGGTGTTGCTTTCTGTTGCACAGGCTCCACCGAGTGTGTCGTGGCGGCCACAGGTATCGGCAACAATTTCCAGAAGTTCGCGGTTGGCGTTGGATATTAATTTGGTTCCTGCCGTGAGATATAAGTTGCCTTGCTGGCGAATAGTATCCATTGAGCTGTAACGTTCGCTCGGATCTTTGGCGTTATAAAATAAAACATCAGCGGCTTGGTTGCCCTCTAAATCGACAATACGAAATGTTTGCCCTTGTTTTATTTCACCTAAAAAATAATCACCGGCAGCAACATAATGACGAGCACTGCAAGTATCGGCTGTTAATTTACTTTCAATGAGAGGCATGGCAATAACCCTTATCCTGCAGCAAGGTAATAAAGAGCGTTGTTTTGGAAACCGCGCTGATTTTCCGGGCGGAAATTTTTGCAGTAATCATCCTCTGCTACCGGATCTGCTTCACCGAGTTCGATTTGAACAGGTTTGAACGGATAGGTTGATTCACGTGTAAGCGGGTGAGGGCAGGCATGTAGCAATACGAGTGTGTCCATTTCGAATCGCAAGCTCACGGAGTTTCCTGCAGCGCGGTTTTTGGTGTCGAGTTGTATGTTGCCTTCATCATCCGCAATTACTTTGCTAAACCAGTTGATGTTGGATGCCATGTCTGCACGGCCTAATCCATATTTCGCAAGTTCAACCAAAAACGCATCGCTGCCATTTTGTAACCATGCGTTGCGATCTTTTTGGTAGTCGCGCTTTCCAAATTGTTTTTCAATCTGTTCAGCGGTGCTGTTGCCGCACACCGTATCGTGCCAATTTCCTTCACCGTTTGCTGAATAATCTTCAATAATAGAGGCGAAAATTCTGCCCATATCAGAATACAAACAATTACCACGTTGGAGTTTGAATGTATGCTGGCATTTCAGAGTGTCGGGGGCGTTGTAACGTTCCAGCAAATTGCGTGGGTTGTAAAACAACATACCCACGTTAGCGCCACCTTCAATGTCAGTTACTTTCATGAAAGTACCGCGGCGAACTTCTAAAGACCAATGGCCGTTGCCGGGAATAGTTGTTGTGTAAATCATCTCGCTCATAATGCAATCTCTGCTGCTTTTATTTGTTGCGGTATTTCTATGTCTTTACGTGTAACCGGTAAGTCGTACGTAATGTTCGCGCCGTAAGCCTCGGGTGCGTGTGGGTCGCGGCGTAATTTATCGAACACCCATAAACGTGTGCCTAAATAAAAACCTTCGCTTAAATCGTGCGTTACCATAAATACAGTGAGGTTGTGTTCGCGCCACAACTTTAAAATCAATTGATGCATATCGGCGCGAATGCCAGGGTCGAGCGCACCGAAAGGTTCATCGAGCAATAGAATTCGGGGTTGGCGAATCAAGGCTTGCGCAATGGCTAAACGTTGTTTCATGCCGCCGGATAACTCGTGGGGGTATTTTGCGAGCGATGCTGTTAATCCAACGGATTCCAATAAAGCTTTTGCTTCGTCGATTACTTTTTGCTTTTTTCCACCGAACAATTTTCCAATTAAGGGCGATTGCTCAAACTCGCGCGCGAGAATAACGTTTTCCAACACAGTTAAATGTGGGAACACAGAATATTGCTGAAATACGATGCCGCGCGATTGATCGGGCTCGTTGGGAATGGGTTTGCCGTCGAGCAACAATTCACCCGATGTTGGTTCTTCCATTCCCAACAGCATTTTAAGGAAAGTGCTTTTCCCGCAGCCAGATGTTCCCACCATGGTAATAAATTCGCCGGCGTTCACGCTGATGTTGATGCGTTCAAGCACTGTATTGTTGCCGTATTTTTTCCAAAGATTTTTTGCTGTAATTAAAGGCGTAACCATTAGTGCGCTCCTTGGTGGTGCCAGGTAAAACATTTTTGGCTGGTTTTAAGCAGGAGCCAATCGATAATAAAGGCGAGTAACGTAATCCATATTACGTAGGGCAGTATTACGTCCATCGACATGTATCGACGAACCAGAAATATGCGGTAACCCAACCCGTCTGTTGAAGCGATTGCTTCGGCAGCAATTAAAAACAACCAGCCAGCACCGAGTGTTAAACGTACTGCGCTAATAAGGCGTGGTAATAATTGCGGAATATAAACACGCAATAAAACTTGGAGCGAAGAAGCGCCTAAGGTTTGCGCTTTGATAATTTGTTCTTGCGGAATTTCGAGTGTGCATCTTTGTATATCGCGCGCAATACTGGGCGCCACACCAATAATAATGAGTGCTACCTTGGATAGTTCGTCCAAGCCAAAAACAATAAATAAAATGGGCAGCAAGGCCATCGGGGGTACAAGTGATATAACGGTAATAAGTGGTGATACGGGGGCGCGAAAACTTGGTATTGCACCCGTTAATAATCCGAAGGTAAATCCGATAATAGCGGCGATGACAATTCCGAGCGCTAGACGTTTTAAACTGCTGTAAGTGTCGATCCAAAATAAATATTCGCCAGTACGCTTGCTGGGCTCCAATGCATAGGCGTGAATACTTTCGCCCATTTGCCCAAGGCTGGGGAGCAATTTATCGGTTGCGTTTTCCGCAAGACGCGCATCTGATGCAACCACATAAATAAAAATAATAATGACAAAAGGTAAAATACCTAACAACCATTTTACGGGTTTGGAGGGTGTCAGGTTTATAAGCCGTTTCATACGAATCCCCATTAGGGTAAACATTTTTTTATTTTGGTTTTGGTAAAGTGAGCGACGAATCGCTCACTTCCCATCGAGCAGAAAATTACAATTTGTTGTCAGCGGCCATTTGCATGTAAGTGGTATCAAAACGTAGCTTCACGTTTTTGCTATTCCCATAAATACCTTTTGGGCCTTCAATACCAACAGTCGCAGCGTCTTTTGCTTTTTCACCGAGTAAACCGTGATCAAAAGAGAATTCAGCGACTTTTTTCATGGTGCTTAAGAGTGCGTCGCTTTTTGCAAACTCAACAGCAGAGGCTGGGGTGTAAAACATTTTGGTGGTTTTAAGTTGCGAATCGAAGCCAGCGAGGTCGGTGCTTGATGCTTTTGCCATGCTGGTACGAGCTGCAATACCTTTGGCATCTTGCGCGCTCATAGTGCTCATAATTTCGTACCACGCGCCCACCAAGGCTTTACCGAGAGCAGGGTTCGCTTTCAGTGTTGCGGTATTCACCACAAACAAATCCATGATTTCGCCGGGTATTTGCGATGAGTCGAACACTTTACTGGTGTGTGGTTGCGCCATGATTTCGCCAACCAGTGGGTTCCAAGTTGTTACGGCTGTCACGCCTTTGGTACCGTAAACAGCAACCATATCGGCGTCGGAGGTGTTAACAACTTTCACGTCAGACTCTTTTAACTTCACGCTTTCCAAGGCGCGTGCTAATAAATAGTGGGACACGCTCAATTCAACCAAGTTTACGTTTTGGCCTTTAATATCCTTGAGGGTTTTGTTGTCGCCCTTGAGGATTACCGCATCGTTACCATTGGAGAAATCGCCCACAATCAACGCAGTGCTATCAACGCCGCCAGCTGCAGGGATTGTTAGGGCATCCATGTTGGTCATGGCGCAGGCGTCAAATTGACCGGCGGTATATTGGTTGATGGATTCTACATAGTCATTGATTTGCGTAACTTTGATATCAATGCCGTATTTCTTGGCCCATTTATCAATAATTTTTTGTTCTGCAGCGTAACCCCATGGCATCCAACCCACATAAATGGACCAGCAGACATTAAAAGGTTTGGCTGAAGCTATGGCTGAAGAGAAAAGCAGAGCAGAGGCTAAAAGGGTTTTGCCGAACAGACGTTTAGTGAAAAGAGTAGGTAGCATGTAAACCTCCAGCGGTTTTTAAGATTACGGGCAGTATGGTCTCAGGGGTGCTGAGAATTGTTATAAAAGCTGAGAGCACTCTGGCGGTTAAAATCTGCACAAACCTCTTGGGCGCATGAGCGCGATGTTTGCTATCAGGCTTTAGGCCATCTATCTCCCGGGCTTTTATCCCGCCGTGTAACCTCAAGGCTTGCGCCGCTGGGGTCGAAAGCTCTCGGACCAGGCATCGCTTCCGTTAGGAAGGCAATCGGAACCCTAGCTTTCTATTTCTATCGTCCAATATCCAAACCACTCAGAGTGCGGATCAGGTATATCTCGTTACGGTATGGATTTAGCAATATGGATACCAACTTGCATTCAAGCTGCTTAAAGCAAGGTGTTGCCTGAATAATGTTGCTTTGGGCTACTTTTTGGTGCGTTTTTGCGGTGCATTTTTGAGGGGAGGTGTTCTTATTTAGTGCGTAAGCTGATTTATGAACCAGGTGTAATATTGTGTGATGGCGATTGACGTAAAATTCCGGTATAAGCTTTTGTTGAATTTGGTGACACAGTACTCATTCTGTAGCCAATACGCGAGAAACTGCTAGAATTGGCAGATATGAATTTTGGTGCTTTAAAGGGCTCGGATTGGCCTGTCTGTAGACAAAGCTTATGGTTAATACAAAAGGACTTCCACTCTTATTAGGATGGTTGGGACTATGAAAGTTATGGATATAAATGCAGGAAAATTTATGCAAAATCTAGGGTCTTTTGGCGCCGATGCCAATAAGCGTTCTGGTCCAACACTGGCTCCCATGTCCGAGCAGATTGTGATCCAGCATCTGAAACATTGCCGCGATCTTACACGTGGTTTTGCCTACCGAGTATTCCCTAATTTTTGGCGCCACTGGTGTAAAGAGATTTTGGAGCATGCTGAGCACGCCAAATCCAATAAAGAGCAACTGGCCTTATTTGAAGTTCAAAACCTGATTTCTGCCGTTCAACAGCCCGCAGAACAAGAATTTTGCCAACATTTGGGTAATGGTTTCGTCAAGTTTAAGAACAAAACCTTGAATACCCTAACCGGTGAAGAGCGTTTTACGGGCGATATGCTGTCGCTCGTTGAGCATTCAGATCTTGAAGAAACTATTGCCATTACCTCCATTACTCACCGTGCGGAAGGCTTTTACGCCGAGCAATTGTGGGCGCTCCAGCAGCGTCTAGCCTTGCTTAATGATGGAGAGAAGTTAGATGAGCGCAGCAACCCAGCAAGCCCAGTACAATTCTGCGAAGCCTTGCGTAAAGTGCTGTCCAGTCTCGATATGGACGCCAAAACCAAAATTATTGGTTACAAAATATTTGATCAGGAAGTCATTGGCCAATTAGAAAGTCTGTACGACGAAATTAACGACTATTTAATTCACCAAAATTTACTACCGAATCTGCGCTTTGTCCCCAATGCAGACGCCTCCTCTAGCGGTCGTAATGGTGTCTCCGAAGACCAAGTTGCGGATGATCCTCTGGATATAAATCCGCTAGGCGAATTGCCCGAGCAATCGGCGGCGGATGCCATGCATCGCCGCGCTAGTGACCGCTTGCTGAGCGGTATGCTCAACCCATCGGATGTGCAATATCAAAGTAGCCTGCTTAACGCGATTAAGCTGCTGCAAGCCCACATTACCCATCAAGGCCAAACTGGGCAGCCCATGGTGCAGCAGGCGCCAGTAGCTGCCGCGAATTTTTCACCGCGGCCGGCGGGGCAACCTGGCGTTTACACTGAAACAGGTTATTCGCCCAACGGTCAGCAACCGCAAATAGCGCCGCAGAATTTGCGTGTTTATAGCAGTGATCAGCTCGTTGGCGTGCTTGATAGCATGCAAACAACTACCTTGGCCACCACCCAACAGGTATTTGAAAGCGCTGGGGTGGGGATTCCAACATTAGCGCCGCAAGCTGTGCAGCAAGTTAGCCAGCTGATGATGCAGCAAATCGCCAGCGAAAATGAGAATGGCGCTGTTGAAGCCATGGATATGCAAACCATTGATCTGGTGGGTATGTTGTTTGAGTACATGCTCTCCGACGAACACCTGCCTGACTCAGTTAAAGCGCTTCTGAGTTACTTACACACTCCGTTCTTAAAAATTGCGTTCATTGACAAAGATTTCTTTGAGCAGCCGGAGCATCCCGCACGCGTGTTGTTAAATAGTTTGGCGGAAGCAGGTGTGCGCTGGGTGAGTAACGATGGCACAGATCAATTTGAAATTTTCAACAAAATTAAAATCACTGTTTTCCGTTTGTTAGAAGATTTCAAAAATGATGTCCGTTTATTTGCTGAATTATTAATTGAGTTTAATGCTTACACGCATAATGTGGCTCGCCGTCAGGAATTGATGGAGCGTCGTGCGCTAGAAAAAGCGCAAGGCGAAGAAAAATTACGTGAAGCGAAAGTGCAAGTTAACACTGCCGTTCGCAGCCGAACTGATGGCCGCGATATGCCGTCGGCGATTTTGTTATTGTTGTTACAGCCTTGGTCTGATTACTTGTCATTTGTGTTGCTCCGCTACGGTGAGAATTCTGATTCATGGAATCGCGCGGTAGCGGTTGTCGATGATTTGCTGTGGAGTCTTGAACCTAAAACTTTGCAAGCCGATAAAATTAAGCAAATGGAAAAGCAAGACGCATTGATTGCGGCACTGGAGCATGGTTTTGAAACCATCGGTTATGAGCAAGCAAAAGGGCGTAAATTGATCGACGCGGTTGTAGCATTGCAGCGCCTTGCTTTACAAAGTAAAAAAGCGGAATCGGCGCCAGCGCCAATGCGCACCAAGCTTGAAAATATGGCGGCGGAAAAGGCAGGCCAAACTGTTGATGTGATGCAGCCGCAAACTGCAGACGAAACTAAAATCGTCGATAGTTTAAAGATGATTGAGTTTGGTACCTGGTTTGAATTTGAAGATGGCAAGCGTTTGAAAGTGGCTTGGTTTAATCAAAAAACCAATCATTATATGTTAGTTGATCAGCAAGGTAGGAAAGTGTCGTTGATTGCAGGTTTGCAGTTGGCGCGCGAGATGATTGCCGGCAAAGCTCAAGTAATCGCTGGTAGTACGAAGCCTTTCTTTGAGCGGGCATTGGAAAATATCTACCAGACTCTCAATGAGCGTGCCGGTAATTTAACGGACACTTCCAAAGCGAGTAATTAGCTTATGAGTGATTTATCTCCACAGAATTGTGATCGCGGATTGCATCGTCATTTAATTAGTGGCGATGTAGATGTTTACGATAGTCTTCGTGATATTTACTTAGGCCGCCTAGTAAACATTCATACACAAGGTTTAATGCTGGTGGGGGATATTGCGCTTGAGGAAGATCGTTTGTACGAGCTGGATATGCATATCCCCGATGAGCCGAACGGCAAAAAGGTTTTGCGAATTGGCGTCGATTGTTTGTGGACGCGTGCAGCTGATCAAAACGGGAAGCATTGGACGGGTTTCAGTATCATCGATTCAACCCCACAGACCACGGAAGAAATATATAAATTAATTCAGTCATGGGGCCATGTTTAGGCTCTACTTTTTACCCATCTATTCAATTGTTGCAATCCAGTTTTCTACTTCATCATTGTGCCAGCGCTCAATAAGTGATGTACCTTCATCCACGCTATTCAAATACATATCAATAATATCTGTCGCAAGTTCAAACAGCCTGTTGCTGTCGGCCGTAACTTGCCCCTCGTTCAAAATATCCTGCTCAATCATATTTAATAAAAATGTCAGCTTAATTTCGTAACTTTTTAATTGGCTCAACAAAGGGCTGTCTTTTTCTAAAATGCCCTCCATGCGTTTTGCCTGATTGCGAAGTTTTTCGTTGTTAACGCGCGTGCATTGAATGGCGTAGCGTAATTTACTCGCGTAATCCGTATCGCAAAAACCGAGGGCGGAAGTGTAAGTGGCCAAGGCGCGAATGCGACCAATTTGCTCGGCGACAGATGGCATAAGCCGTGTAGAGAAATGCAGAACCTCCAATTGCTTAAAGCGATTGGGATATACCGCATTTGTTGCATAAATTTTTGCAGGCTCATTGTTGACGGCGAGAACAGCAGCAATGGGTTGCTCCAAGTGTTTTGCCAACACAGGGATCATGGCAATTAATTGCTCAATCAGGTGGCAATGTAATTCGTAGTTGTCGATAACGGAATCTTCTTGCCAGTCGTGACTTATTGTTAGCCAGGCACTTTGTAATTTTTCAAGATCACGTTGCGGCAGTAAATGCGGTGAGCGCGCTGTAAAGGCGCTGAAAAGCTCAAGGCGCCCCGCGATCTGGTTTTGCAACCGCAAAAACTCCTCGCGAAAGAGTGCATTCCCTCCCAACAAACCCATGCTCATTCCGCGATGGCGCTGAACGGCCTTCACCATGTGGTTGAGTTGTTTTATTAGGTTCAAGACATCTAACCGCTGATGAAAGAGTTCGGTAAAACGCCGGGTCTTATCGTCGGTTACTGGTGCAAGCGGCGAGTCGGTGTGTTTCATGTTGGTGCTAGTGCTCTTCATTTTATGTCCTAAATGAGGTCGTATCCGGCCAAACAGGCTGGATTTAAGCGCCTAAAGTCTTTGCAGATAAATAGAGCAACACCTATGCCAGCCCCTGTGAGTCTCACACAGATCTTTGACGGGATAGGGTTGTTTGAGTATAAAATGGATTTTAAATATAAAATCAAGGTGTTTTATGGCTCAGCCAATTCAAAAAATCGTGATTGTCGGCGGGGGAACCGCAGGGTGGATGGCAGCTGCGGCGCTATCTAAATTTTTGGATGGAAAGCAGGTTAGCGTTCGGCTCGTAGAATCTGATGCCATTGGGACGGTTGGCGTGGGCGAGGCGACTGTTCCAGGAATCAAATACTTTAATCGGCAGTTGGGTGTTGCTGAACACGACTTTATGCGCGCAACCCAAGCCACCTTTAAGCTCGGCATTGAATTTAAGGATTGGTACACCGAAGGGGACTCTTTTTTTCACCCCTTCGCAGACTATGGAGTGCCAATCAACGGGACATCTTTTTATCAGCATTGGCTCTCGCTGCATAAAACAGGGTACTCGGGAAAGCTTGAAAGCTTCTGCTTATCGACACAGCTCGCATTAAAAAACAGGTTTGCGATGCCTGATCCTGAACCCGTAACACCACTCACTCAATACAATTATGCTTATCATTTTGATGCCTCGCTCTACGCAAAATTTCTTCGTCAGTATGCGGAATCTCGCGGAGTAGAGCGTGTTGAAGGCATCATATCTCAGGTGGTGGTAGATGAGGCGTCAGGTTTTATCCGAGCTGTCCAGTTGAGGGATGGAAACTCATTGCATGCTGAGCTGTTTATTGATTGCTCCGGTTTTAAGGGCTTATTGATCGAAGAGACTCTGCATACAGGTTATGAGGATTGGAGCCGCTGGCTGCCGTGTAATAGTGCTGTCGCCATGCAGACTGAGAACGCGGAAGAGCCTGTACCTTACACGCGCTCCACCGCGCGTGAGGCTGGTTGGCTATGGCGAATTCCTCTTCAGCATCGTGCAGGCAATGGTTATGTGTATTGCGACAACTACATATCTGATCAAAAGGCGATTGAGACCTTAAAGCATCATGTAACAGGACGTTTTTTAACAGAACCTAAAGTCATTAAGTTTACAACCGGTGTGCGCAAACAATTCTGGAACAAGAATTGTGTCGCGTTAGGTTTGGCAAGTGGCTTCCTTGAGCCTTTGGAATCCACCAGTATTTCGCTGATACAAACGGGGATCGACAAGCTTCTTAACCACTTCCCTGACGCTGAATTTAGCCCTGAATTGCGTGACGAAGCGAATCGCCTAAATCTACTCGAGTATGCACGCCTGAGGGATTTCTTGATCCTCCATTACAAGTCCAGTCGAAGGCAGGATTCCCAATTTTGGCGTGATGTTCAAGTTATGGAGGTGCCGGAAATGCTGGCGCATAAAATCGAGCGTTTTCGTCAGGATGGAAGCCTGATCAGTTACGAACAGGAAACCTTTCAAGATGCGAGTTGGATCAGTATGTACAACGGCTTCAACATAGTTCCAGGCAAATCCGTGCTTGCGTTGGACGCAGACGAGCAGGATGCACTTACAAGGATGCTGAATAAAATGAAAAGTGCCATAGCTGCAGGGGTAGAGTATGCTCCTAGCCATTACGAGTTTCTCAAAACAATGAATTAGCCTGTTTTCTGAAGATTCCCTCTTTCCGCATTAACCAAACCTGTGAGTTACGCTTGCAGGTTCAGGCCCCTCTTAGTTTTTGATCTCACTTACGCGCAAGTACCGCCTGCTTTTGGTGTTCATATTTCACCCAAGAAAATAGTTTTACAAAAAATAATTATAAGTAACAAATATTGCATATATGAAAAACATAACTTATTATGCACAAAAATAACTCATAAATACCATTTATAAGACAAATCGTTTTAATTCCACTCTAAAACTCAAAGGCGAATCCATGCGGGCTAGATTGCTTAACGCATTTCAGCATCTTTCTCGTGTCCAGCGGCTCTTGTCGCTGGTGTTTTTGTTCGCCCATAGTTTGGGCTATGCCGCGGTGCCCGCGCTAAAAATCTCTTTCGATCAGCCCGCCAAACATTGGGAGCGTGAAGGGTTGCCAATTGGCAATGGGGCAATGGGCGCAGTAGTGATGGGCGGTGTTGAAGTTGATCGGCTGCAATTCAATGAAAAAACACTGTGGACTGGCGGGCCAAATTCTAAACAGGGGTACGACTTCGGGATACCTACTGAATCACTGTCAAACAATATGGCGGCGGTACGCAAAGATATTCTAGACGCCGGTGAGTTAACTCCTGAAGAAGCAGCTAAGCGTTTGGGCCGTAAAGCGATTGGTTATGGTGACTATCAAAATTTTGGCGAACTCGTTTTGATGTTCGAACCAACGGCGAGCTTTACCGATTATCGCCGTGAGCTGGATTTGGATAATGGTTTGGTGCGAGTCAGTTATACGCAAAATGGCATTCATTTTTTGCGTGAATATTTTTCCAGTTATCCCGATGGAGTTATCGCGGTTCGAGTAAGTGCTGATAAGCCTAATTCAGTAAATGTTAGAGCAAAATTCAATATTCCCGAAAATCGCAGTCTACAAACCACAGTTAAACATGGCCGCATAACCGCGAGCGGAAACTTGCATGACAACGGCTTGCGTTACCAAGCGAGCCTTGCTGTTATTGCAAATACAACGGTTAGTGAAACAGAAAGCGAATTGACAGTTGTTGGCGCGGATTCGGCGCTTGTTATTCTTAAAGCTGGCACTAATTACGCGCAACAATATCCATCTTATCGTGGTAAAGACCCAAAGCTGACGATTGAAAATGCATTAGAGAGAGCTGCCCAAAAATCTTTCGAACAATTACTGGCCAGTCATAAAGCCGATTACCAAAAACTATTTGGTCGCGTTAATTTTGATATTGGCCAACGTGATATTCATTTAACCACGCCCCAACTTTTAGAGGCATACCGCAAAGGTAATGCGAGCTTAGATCGCACCTTGGAAGCGACTTATTTTCAGTTTGGCCGTTATTTACTGATCTCCTCATCGCGCCAGGGTTCTTTACCTGCAAACTTACAAGGCGTTTGGAATGCGTCTAACACACCGCCGTGGAATGATGATTACCACGTAAACATTAATTTGCAGATGAATTATTGGTTAGCAGAAACCACTAATTTGCCTGAAACCTTACCCCCGCTTTTCAATTTTGTAGAGTCTTTGGTCTTGCCAGGCGAACAAGCCGCCAAACAAATTTTTGGTGCGCGTGGCTGGACCCTTTTTCTCAATACCAATGTTTGGGGGTTTACAGGTCTTATTGATTGGCCAACCGCCTTTTGGCAGCCGGAAGCAGGGGCTTGGCTAGCTCAGCATTTCTATGAGCATTATTTATTTTCAGGTGATAAAAAATTCCTGCGCGAACGCGCTTATCCCCTTATGAAAGGGGCTGCCCAGTTTTGGTTGGATGCATTAGTAAAAGACCCTAGTAGTGGGAAATGGGTTGTTTCCCCAAGTTTTTCACCAGAGCAGGGCCCATTTGTGAGCGGCGCTGCTATGTCGCAACAAATTGTATTCGATCTCTTTCGTAATACATTTGAAGCTGCACAACTTTTAGGTGATGAAGTCTTTGCGAAAAAGGTAGGTGCAGTTCTCTCGAATTTAGACGCCGGTTTGCGAATTGGAAAATGGGGGCAGTTGCAGGAATGGCAACAAGATCTTGATGATCCTAAAAATCAGCATCGTCATATTTCGCATTTATTTGCGCTGCACCCCGGCCGTCAAATCGATGCCACAAAAACCCCAGACATGTTGCAAGCCGCTCGCACGAGTTTGAACGCCCGTGGTGATAGTGGCACAGGTTGGTCACAAGCATGGAAAGTAAATCTTTGGGCTCGTTTATTAGATGGTGACCGTGCGCACAAGCTTTTATCGGATCAACTTGTGATGAGCACTCTACCCAATTTGTGGGATAACCATCCGCCTTTTCAAATCGATGGCAACTTCGGCGCAGTAGCGGGTATTGCAGAAATGTTGCTTCAAAGCCAAAACAATCAATTGCAATTGCTACCAGCTTTGCCCAGTGCTTGGCCAAACGGCTCCGTGAGAGGTTTGCGCGCGCGTGGCAATTGGCTAGTTGATCTGGTTTGGAAAAATAACGAATTGAAGGAAGCGTTATTTGTGGCAGGGCAGAGTGGAAAGGTAAGTTTAAAAAATTCGATTTTTACTCAGCCATTTTTAATGCTTGAAAAAAATAGTGGTGAAAAAGTCACTGTTGACATCAATGGTGACATGGGCTCGTTCGTTGCTGCCGCGAATAAAACCTATGTTTTATCGGCTGCCGCCTATTGATCTTGGGTTTGACTGCGCGAGATCAATAGCAAGTGTGTGAAGTTTGCAAGTATCTGGAGTTGCAAGAAAGTCACAGTCATAAGTGACAAAAATATTGAGTGTTAATTTTCTAACTGGAGAACGACAATGATAAGTAAAAATCAAAAAACATTTCTAAAAAAGAAATTACCGGTATACATCAAGGTTGCATCAAGCATGTCTTTGATTTTCGGGGCTATGGGATCAGCGCAGCTGTATGCTGCCGAAGCCGCAGAGGGCACAGAAGAGATTGTGATAACCGGGCAGCGCGCGAGTGTTCAGAGTGCGCAAGAAGTTAAAAAGAAATCCAACGTTATTGTGGATTCAATCGTAGCAGAAGATATTGGTAAATTACCGGATCGTAGCGTGACCGAGGCCTTGCAACGTGTGCCTGGCGTTTCGGTTGGCCGCTACACCAATAACGATGCGGAGCACCCTGCTGCAGAGGGTAGCGGTGTTTCCATTCGTGGTTTGACACAAGTTCGCGCGGAATTAAATGGCCGCGATGTTTTCTCTGCAGCGAGTGGTCGTGGTTTAAGTTTTGAAGACGTTCCTGCAGAATTGATGTATGCAGTGGATACTTACAAAAGCCCATCCGCGGATATGATTGAAGGTGGTTTGGGCGGTACTGTGAATCTTCGTACTCGCATGCCGTTTGATGCAGCGGGTCAGTTGGCAAGTTTCACCATCAAAGGTAACTATGGCGACCAAATTAAAGAAACCAACGGCGAATACTCTGGCTTGTACAGCAATCGCTGGTCTACTGATGCAGGCGAATTCGGTTTCTTAATTGATTTATCAACTTCCAAATTGGCAAGCCGTTCAGACCAAGTTTATTCACGCCCATTTTTGCCAAGAACGATTGACGGAAAAGATGAGTGGGTATCCAAGGGTGTGGATTGGCGTCGTAACGATTACTTCAGCCAACGCGATGGTAAATACGCTGCATTACAATGGGCACCTAATGATGAAACAGAAGTTTATCTCACTGGTTTCCAAAGCAAGCTGAAATCTGAATACGACGAGAATGCGTTCTTTTTGAACAGCGCTAACGGCGACAACGCTATAGTTCCAACGAGTGCCAAAAATTGGAAGCGTGGCGCAAATGGTGAAATGGTTTCAGGCGATGTTACAGTTTCTAATCCTGCCGACTGGGGCTTGAACTTTGGCACCAGTACCCGTTGGACTCCAGGCACTTCGACAACTACCGATTATTCTACTGGCATTAAATGGTCTCCAGATGATCACTGGAAGTTCTCGGCTGATTTGCAATACGTGAAAGCAGAAGCAACCAAAGATGACTATACGCTTGGTGTTATTTTGTTCCCTCCAGCTGCACGTTTGGATGGCGTAGGTACTGAGAATTCTTCAATTTATATTGATTCCCAGTACATGACCAATTATGCGAATTACACGCTCGGTCAAGCAATGACTCACTTTGAGCGTAACGAAGCCGACGCAAAAGCCGGTCGCTTTGACGCGGAATATAGCTTCGATGATTCCATTATCAAATCGATTAAAGCGGGGGTACGTTATTCAGAGAAAACTGCTGACAACATTAACACTGGTTACGACTGGAAAACACGTTATGACACTTGGACGGCTGGTGGTGGTAATAGAAACCAAATCACCAAAGTTACTCAAGATCAAGCATCTAAGTACTTAACGCTCTATTCATTCAATGATTTCCAACGCGGCGATGTGCAAGTTCCTGCAGCGGGTTACATTTACTCAGAAAATGCTGTTAAGAATTTCTGGGCGACTACCGATGGTGTGAATGCGGGTTGTAACGATTGGTATTGCGGCAACGATAAAAATGCATTGAAAAACGAAGCCTACAGAAATACCCAAGAGGAGAAAACGGCTTCAGGTTATATCATGGTTAACTACGGTTTTGACGACTTGTCTATGCCTGTTGACGGTAACTTTGGCGTGCGTGTTGTACAAACAGATAACGTTGCTCACGGTCATCTTATTATCAAGGAACGTAAGAAGTTAGATGGAACAGTGTTAATCCAAGGATACGACGGCAATTATGATGCTCAAAATAGTTATAGTCATGTCTTGCCAAGTTTTAACTTACGTTTAAAAGCAAGTGACGACATTTTTGTACGTTTTGCGGCATCTAAAGCAATTTGGGCTCCAAGCTTTGCTGATATGCAAGCGCGTATAACTATTGATTCGGCAGTTAAAGAGGCGAGTAAGATTAAACCTGAGTCTCAATTAACTTTAGATGATTTAGATGTCACATTATCTCAAGATACAAATCCTTATCTTGAACCCATGACAGCAAAACAATTTGATGTTTCTGCGGAATGGTACTTCGATGAAAAAGGTGGAATGGCTCACGTAGCGCTATTCAAAAAACAAGTGGATGACTTCTTCAGAAAAGGTACGTCTAACTTTAATATTAATGGTGTGTCAGGTAACGCAACTTGGTTAGCTAATATAGGTTCAGGTGATATCAAAGGTGTAGAAGTTGGCGCCAGCAAATTCTTCGACACATTGCCAGCGCCGTTCGATGGTTTAGGTTTGGACGTTAACTACACTTATATCGATAGCAAAGCTAATATTCCATTGCCTGAGCCCGGCACAGGTAACGGGGCTGCACCAATAGACACTAACAAAGATCGTTACGGCCAAATGCCTATCGATCAATTGTCTAAGAATGCATTCAACGTTGTGGGGATGTATGAAAAAGATGGTCTCTCTGCACGCTTGGCTTATTCATGGCGTAGCAAATACTTAATCGCTTGGGGTAGCAACGGATTTAACCCTGATTTCCCAGATGGTTCAGGTAAAGCGGCGATTCCAATTTACAACGATGACTATGGTCAGTTGGATGCTTCTATTGGTTACACCTTTATGGATAACTACACCGTTACCTTGGAGGCTAGTAACCTGCTGAAAGAAAAAACCATCGGTATTATGGATCAAAACAAAGCGGGTGATCATGTTGCATATTCTTATGCGCAAGATGCTCGTTACTCAATTAGTTTGAGAGCTAAATTCTAATTTTAATTTAGTTGTTTGATCTGTAAATAAACCCTGTAACGTGAAAGCGCTACAGGGTTTATTTTTGACATTTATTTACTGTTGCTTTGCTGGGTAAAAGAGTTGAATTTGGTACTATAGACTTTGCGCTTTTCCAGTTTTCAATTAGCACAATAAAAATTATTCAACCGAGGCCTCTATGTTCAATTTATTAAATATTCGTCGAATATCTATCGCTGTTTTAACTGCATGCGGGTTATTACTTAATTCAGTAAATCTATATGCTGCATCTACACCAGAATTCGTCACCAAAAACGGTCGTCATGCGCTTATGGTTGATGGCGAACCTTTTTTAATGTTAGGCATGCAGGTAAACAATTCCAGCAATTATCCAGACACTCTAAAATATGTGTGGCCCAGCTTTGAAAAAATGCATGCCAACACGTTGGAGATTCCAGTTGCATGGGAACAAATTGAACCGGTAGAAGGAAAATTTGATTTTTCATACGTTGATGCCTTATTGCAACAGGCGCGAGAGAGAAATGCGCGTTTGATTTTGTTGTGGTTTGGTACCTGGAAAAATAATGCGCCGCATTACACCCCTGCTTGGGTGAAATTAAATAATGAACGTTTTCCGCGTGTGGTGACTAAAACCGGAGACACTTTAAATTCCTTGTCACCTTTGGGGAAAAATACTCTAGCTGCAGATAAGAAAGCATTTTTGCAGTTGATGTCGCATCTTAAAAAAGTGGATGAAAAAAATACTGTGATTATGGTGCAGGTAGAAAATGAAGCGGGTACTTGGGGGGCAGATCGCGATTACTCTTCCATGGCAAACACTGTATTCAATTTACCAGTGCCAGCCGAGCTTGTTAAAAAAATTGGTGCTAAATCGGGTACATGGTCGCAAGTATTTGGTAAAGATGCCGATGAATTTTTTCACGCCTACCACATTGCGAAATTTTGTGAAGAATTAGCTTCAGCCGGTAAGGCCATTAAACCATTGCCTATGTATACGAACGTTGCCTTACGAGATCCGTTTAATCCCACTAATTGGGAAAAAGGCGGCGCGACAGATAATGTTATCCATATTTGGAAAGCAGCTGCGCCAAGTTTGGATGCAGTGGCGCCGGACATTTATAACCCCGATCATAAAACCGTGGTTAAATGGTTGGAGCAATATTCACGTGAAGACAATCCTTTATTTGTTCCAGAAATCGGCAACAGCCAAGCCTATGCCCGTTATTTTTTCGATACCTTAGGTAAAGGGGGTGTCGGGTTCGCTCCTTTTGGAATGGATGATACTGACTACGTAAATTACCCGCTCGGTGCTAATAAATACGACGACGAAATTATTGAAAATTTTGCTCAACATTACCGTGTGTTAGCGCCTATGGCTCGCGAATGGGCGAAGTTGAGTTTTGAAAATAAGGTTTGGGGTGTATCTGAACCAGTTGATAGTGAAGCCCTAAAGAAAATGGCTGCTAAGCCAGAGGCAAGCAAAGAAGAAAAGGAGGCAGCCAGCAAAAAAATTGCAGAAGCACTAACGCAAACCTTGGATTTAGGAAAATGGAATGCAGAAGTAACGTACGGCCGCCCCATGTTTTTTACATCACCTCCGGTAGGTAATGATGTTGCAAGCGGCGGTGCACTTATAGCCCAATTGAGCGACAACGAATATTTGGTTACGGCGTTTAAAGCTCGCGTTGAGTTCAAACCTTCGGCAGAAATAAAGGATTCCAAATACATGATCGAGCGCGTAGAAGAGGGGCATTACGAAAATGGCAAATGGATTATGGAGCGTGTATGGAACGGCGACCAAACTGATTGGGGCTTAAATTTTGGTAAGCGCTCACCTATATTAAAGGTGCGCTTGGCTACCTATAAAATAAATTAATTACGCACCAAATCCAAAATGGTCTAAGCTTTTTTCATGAGCTTTGAATAATTCGATTAAGTTCATAGTGACTATAAGGACCCTCTGTCGCCAGCCGCAGAGGGTTTTTTTTGTTGAGAGACTTTACTCACCCTTAGCAAAACTAAACTTTTCACTGTCTTGGGTTGGTTATACTCAATATAGAAATTTAGAGCCATTCACATGAAACTTTACCGGTTAGTTCTTCAGGTTTGTTCTTTTGCATTAATAAGTCTTTCCGCCTCCGCTGAAACCTACAAAATTAATCTTTCAGATGCTGATCCTAACGGTCCGTACATGGCCTCAATGATCAAGCTTGCATTTGAACATCTTGGTCGAAAGGTAGATTTACAACCTATTCCAGATGATATGACCCAGACTCGCCTGCAAGAAGATACGATGAATGGCAAGTTGGATATCATGTGGGCTGGCACCAGTAGAGAGCTGGAAGATCAGCTGGAACCTATTCGAATTCCCATGTTTAAAGGATTGCTCGGCCATAGGTTGTTGATTATTCGTAAAGATGATCAAGCTAAATTTGATCGCGTGAACAACATTGACGATTTACGCCAAATTCCGCTGGGGCAGGGCACTGCTTGGATTGACACTAAAATTTTGGAAGCAAATGGTTTGAAAGTGGTTAAAACCACAAAGTATCAAAATTTATTTTTTATGGTGGATGGCGCGCGTTTTGATGCATTCCCCCGCGCGGTATTCGAACCCTTTAGCGAAGTCGACAAGCGCCCTAATTTAAATCTGACAGTGGAAAAACATTTAATGTTGGTTTACAAAATGGACTTTTATCTGTTTGTAAGCAAAAACAACAAACAACTCGCGCGTGATTTGGAGCTTGGTTTAAATCGTGCCATCGCCGATGGCTCATTTGAAAAGGTATTTTTGAGCGCGCCTAGCGTGCAAGAAGCTATTGCGAACGGAAACTTAAAAAATCGTGTCGTCATTCCTCTCAACAATCCTTTCAATTCGAAAGAAACTCCTATAGATCGTGCGGAACTCTGGATAGACCCAGCAACGCTCTAAACGGCAGATTAAGGGCTTCTGCCCTTTTTCAATCTGCGTTGCTCAATCTAATCTCTTAGCCGCTTTGACTTTTAATACGCAAATTTAATGGAAGATGCATGAGCAGGCACATGAGCTGCTTCAATTACTGCTTATTTATGTTATGGTATAAATGACTTTATCTTGTCTTGTTTTACAAGTAATTCGTTTTTTCACATATAAATTTCTGCTATTGTGGTGGCTCGTTTAAGCCTCAATAAGCGGTCTATCGGCAATCTCATAATTACATTTATAAAAAAATCATGGCTAACAACATCATTAATGACTCGACTGCGGATGAAAATGATCGTAAGTATCGAGCACCAGCGTTAGAAAAGGGTTTAGATATCCTTGAACTTTTGGCCCGCAACGGCGCCCCCATGACAACTTCACAAATGGCAGTAACGCTCGGCCGTTCTGTGAGTGAATTATTTCGCATGGTGTTGGCGTTAGAGTTCCGTGGGTATATAGAATCGTCGCCTGATGGGCGCGATGGTTATATGCTAACGAACAAATTATTTACTTTAGGTATTGCACAAGGTTCAGCGCGTTCGCTGCTCGAAACTGCTTTGCCGGTAATGAAGGATCTTGCGCGGGAACTTGGTCAGTCTTGCCATCTAATTGTTCCCTCTGGCGATCAAATTGTCGTAGTAGGAAGAATTGAAAGCCCTATGGATTTGGGTTTCTCTGTAAGGGTTGGCTATCGTCGCCTGTTGGTGGAAGCTAATTCAGGCTTGCTGCTCTATGGCTGTGCTCCTGATGAAACACAGCAGCGTTGGTTGCCGCAGTTACGTGCGTCTGTTGCTGACGAAACTATCGAGCGCTTTTTGCAAAAATCAAAAATTGCTGCGGAGAGAGGTTATGTTCAGTCGGCGAGTGATTTCGTTGAAGGCATTACCGATATTTGTGTGCCCATCTTAGGTTTAAATGGCGCGACTGCTGTACTGAATGTACCTTTTATCACGATTAAATCGCAGTCCATTACTTATGAACAAGTGATTGAGCGGCTTAAAGTATCTGCACGCAAAATTGCGGATGCCTTGAGTAATGAAGGCCGTTAAAGGATTTTTTTTATTGTGTTATGTTTTTCAAAGGATTCCCGCTCGGCGGGAATTCTGCTTTTTGGCTTTCCAAATCCTCTAATAAAATAACAGGAGAAAACTATGCAACAGCAACATAATTTATGGCGCACCGCCATGATCGGATGTTTGAGTCTCGCGTTGGTTTCTTGCACGCATAGCGAGCAGAAAATAGCGGAGAAAAAAACTGCGGGCGAGCGCCAAGCCGCAGCAGGTATAAGCTTGTACGCGGGGCAGTTAAATCCGTCAGTTCGCGTTGTTGTTGAAAGCCCTGTTGGTCAGCAAACCTTGCAAGAAAGCTCGGCACAGGTTGCTAAAGTTCCCGGTTCATCAGCTCCTAATGCAGATGTGAGCGTAACAAAAACAGATAAAGGAAGCACAGGCGATGCCCTTACCTTTAGTTGGAAGGATTCCTGGCGTGCTGCATTAAATTTTGAAACAACCATGCCTTTGGATTTGCGCGATTATATGGCGAGTGGTGTTATCAATTTTGACCTGAATGTCATTGAGCTTTCCAAGGGTGGGCTGGCATTTAAATCAAAATGTATCGGCGACAGCTGTGAGCGAAAAATTCCGTATTTGTTGGAAGCTCGGGAGCAGCTTGGTAAAGGCTGGCAGCATCTAAGTGTTCCCCTGAAATGTTTTATGCAAGATGGTGATAATTTTTCTGCGGTTCGTTTACCTTTCTCATTAGAGACGGGGGGCGAGGGTAAGGTTGCTATTGCCAATGTTAATATTCAGAAATCTGGTGCAACAAATGTAAGTTGCCCTGACTATAAAACAGTTGCCGTAACCCCTTCAATGTTGAACGAATGGTGGTCTATTAACTGGTGGCATCCGCGTCATTTGCAAAAGTTGGGAGAGATCAAAACGCGTAAAAATGCGCAGCTGATTTTTATAGGTGATTCAATCACCCAAGGTTGGGAGCGCGATGGTTTTAATGTATGGAATCGCAACTATTCCAAGTATAACGCTATTGATTTAGGGTTTAGCGGTGACCGTACTGAAAACATTTTGTGGCGCTTACTGCAAGGTGAAGTCGAGGGTTTAGATCCAAAAGTAGCGGTGCTTATGTTTGGTACAAATAACACAGGGCACCGCCAGGAAAAACCTGAGCTTACGGCTGCTGCGATCAAGCGTGATATTGAGGAATTGCAAAAGCGGTTACCCAATACCAAAATTTTGCTGTTGGCAATTTTTCCGCGCGATGAAAAACCCGATGGTGAAATGCGCCAGATCAATAACCGTGTAAACACGATTATTTCCACCTTTGCCGATAACAAGAAGGTTTATTTCCTTGATATCAACAAATCCTTTTTAGATGAAAATGGGATTTTGTCGAAAGATATAATGCCTGATTTGTTGCATCCTAACGAAAAGGGTTATGAAATATGGGCCAAAGCAATGGAGCCAACCTTGCTCAAATTGCTCAAACACTAAAATTTTCAAAGCCGCTTTAATGAGCGGCTTTTTTATATTCAGTGATCGTGAATTTATTAACAGGAGATAAACATGAAATTAGCTAAATTGACAGGGCTTATTGTGGCTTCGGCGATGAGTGTAAATGTATACGCCATTCATGTAGACATGAAACCCGGTTTGTGGGAGCACACGTTTAAAGTTAACGCAGGCAGTGTGGGTGCTTTGAATGAGGTGCAAATGGAACAAGCCAATCGCGCCATGGACGAAATGAAAAAGCAGATGGCTAATATGCCGCCTGAGCAACGCAAAATGATGGAAGATATGATGGCGAAGCATGGTGTAAAAATGTCTGATAAAGGCATAGACTTGCCAGCCCACGGTGTGCATATTTCCAAAGATGGTACTGTGGTAAAAGCGTGCGTCACGCAAGAAGAAATTGACCGTGGTGATATGCCGCAAGCTGACGAAAATTGTGAACAAAACATCACCCAAGTTTCCTCTAGCGTATTAAAAGCAACATATGTTTGCAAAGGGGAGCATCCCTCTCGTGGTGAAGGCCAAATCGTATTTCAAAGCGATAAGTCCTATACGGGCACCACAAAATTCACCACTGAAGTGAACGGGAAAATGGAAACTATTCAGGGGACTAATTCTGGAAAGTGGCTCGCCAGCGATTGTGGCAATATAAAGCCCCAAACGCCTAGTGCTAAATAAAGCTACACAGAAGTAAGAGGGTTGAAACAATGCTCGCTCAGGCGAGCATTGTTGTTTTTGCGCATCTGATTAATTATCTTAAACTTGATTTAGCGCGGCTTTTTCAGGTTCTTGTTTTGAGTGCGGCTTTGTTTGTTGCATAATGGGGGTAGTGTTCGTGCTCGCCTAAAAAAAATTAAACGTAATGTGAGGTATTTATGTCTGATAACGGTTCCCAAGTAAAAAAATTTAACCCCGCATTAATTTCTTTGCATTGGTTGATGTTACTTTTGATCATTGGTTCTTATGTAACAATGGAACTCAGTGAGTCTTACCCTGAAGGCAGCGCGGAACATTTTGCGTTAAAAGCAAATCACTTTTCTTTGGGCGTTTCTATTTTGCTGCTAGTGGTTGTGCGCGTGCTAGTACGTGTGTTAACCAAGGTTCCACCGATTATTCCCGCGCCAAGTGCCAAGCAAGAATTGCTCGCTAAATTAATGCACTTGGCGTTGTATGTGTTTATGTTTGCAATGCCTATTAGCGGTTGGTTAATGGTTAACGCACATGGCTATGCCGTTTCGTTTTGGGGTCTTGCAGACTTGCCTAGGCTCATTGGAGAAAATAAATCTCTTAATCATTTCTTGCATGAAGCTCATGAAATTGGCGGAACCTTGGGTTATTTTCTTATCGGGTTACACGCTGCTGCCGGGTTGTTCCATCATTACAAATTAAAAGACAACACTTTATTGCGCATGTCGTTTTTGAAAAAATAAATTGAGTTGTTGTTTTCATCCACTTAGGAGAAACCCATGCGCCATGGCGAAAACCACAAAGTTCAACATCTCGGTTGGTTGCGCGCTGCGGTGCTTGGTGCAAATGACGGTATTATTTCTACCGCGAGTTTGATGATGGGAATTGCCGCAGCGCAAACCTCAACGCATACCATTTTACTTACTGGTGTTGCGGGTTTGGTTGCGGGTTCCTTGTCGATGGCGGCAGGTGAGTATGTTTCTGTTTGCTCACAAGCTGATACAGAGGCAGCAGATATTGCCCGGGAAACCTTAGAGCTTGCAACTCAACCCGACGCGGAGTTGCGCGAACTTACCGAAATTTATGTGGCTCGCGGATTGGATCGTGAGCTCGCACATCAAGTTGCCGTAAAGCTCACTGCTCACGATGCGCTAACCACCCATGCACGGGATGAGCTTGGAATTGTGGAGTTTTTACAGGCTCGCCCGCTACAAGCAGCACTTACTTCTGCTACTACTTTTGCCGTAGGCGCTTTAATTCCCTTGATTGCGATCATCTGTGCACCTGAATCCAAAGTACTATTAGCAATAGCAGCAAGTTCTTTCATTGCACTCGCATTTCTTGGAGGCCTTGCGGCGAAAGTTGGTGGTGCATCGGTCGTTAAAGGTGCGGGGCGCGTGTGTCTATGGGGTGCAATTGCAATGGGCTTAACCGCCGGTGTGGGGCATTTGTTTGGAGTACAAGTTTAAACGTTATTCGCTGCTCATTGTCCTAAGGTTTTATCCTATCCATTGATTAAACACCGCGCTCATTGCTTGATTGATGGCTTCAAAATTTTTCTTGTCTCGCATAATTTCATCGGCGCTTTGCACGTAAGCGGAATTGTCTAAATCTTCTGGGCAATTACGGATAAGAGCGCTGGCGGACGCTTCAGTGGTTTCCAAGTGAAATTGAAATCCATAGACCTGATTGCCAATTGTGTAGGCTTGATGCGCACAGGCTTTGCTAGAGGCGAGTAGTTGGGCTTGGGCGGGTAGTGCGAAGGTATCACCATGCCAGTGAAACACTTTTTCGCAAGCCGCCAGAATGTTTGCTACGGGATGATCACTTGACTCAGCATTGATCTCTAGTGGAAACCAGCCAATTTCTCGATGTGCGTTTCGGCTTACTGGAGCACCTAATACGCAGGCAATCAACTGTGCGCCTAAGCATATCCCCAACACTTTCTTACCGGCATCAATTGCAGTTTTAATGAGTTCTTTCTCAGCGGTTAACCAAGGGAATTGGTCTTCGTCATAAACACCCATGGGGCCGCCCATAACGATAAGTGCGTCAAATGTATCGAGGTCTGGCGTAGTATCGCCCCTGTACCAGTGGGTGGTGGTTAGGCTGTGCCCTTTAGCCTGAATATCGGCAAGAAGGCTACCAACATCTTCAAAGGGAACGTGCTGAAGGCTATGAATTTTCATCTTGGCTCCGACGGAACAGGAAAGTTTTGGTTGAATACTAAAGTCTTGCATGGATAGCAAAGTCGTTTAGGGCGAAGATTAACCAATGCAGAGATCTAGCCGCAAGCTTGGTTTTGGGGATAAATTCCGTCTTAAATGCCGATATTGCCTGCTTTTGCGTAGATTGGTCGCTAATTTGCAGGAAAATTATCATACTAATCTGTATACTTGAGCACATTCTTATTTTCATTCCGGTAAATCACCTTGATCGTTAAATTTTTAAAAAAGCTCGTAGGCACAAATGAAGCTCCTGCACCGCAAGCTCCGTCTTCTCATCAATCTACAGGCTCGGGTTCTAAAAAGAATGAATCCAACCGCCAGCCTCGGCAATCGGAAAAGCCCTCAGGCTCGCGTGAGCACAGCAATACCCGCGACAAGAAAACTCGCCCCAAGTCTGATCGTCCCGCTCAAAATAAACGCCCCCAACAATCTCGTTCAACACCTAAACCGCCTCCAGTGCAGCACGCGCCTTGGGACCCGGCTTCATTTGTGGTTGAGGAAGTGCCGGGCAAAACGCGCTTTCAGGATTTGGATTTAGAGCCAGAAATTATGCACGCCGTTGCAGATTTGGGGTTCAACTATTGCTCACCCATTCAAGCGCAATCCTTACCTCATGCCTTGCAGGGCAAAGATGTAGTTGGAAAAGCACAAACAGGCACGGGGAAAACTGCAGCGTTTTTAACAGCGATTATTGACGATTTGCTGAAAAACCCCATCGCCGAAAAACGCTATGCAGGCGAAGCACGCGCTTTAATTATTGCTCCCACGCGCGAACTGGTTATTCAAATTGCTGAAGACGCAAAACTCCTGTGTAAGTACACGGATTTAAAAATTCACACGCTTGTGGGTGGAATGGATTACGTAAAACAACAGCGCCATTTGCATGAAGATTTGGTGGATATTCTGGTGGCAACACCGGGGCGTTTGTTGGATTTTTGTGGCAACAAAGATGTGTATCTTGATCAGCTGGAAGTGCTCGTTATCGACGAGGCAGACCGCATGTTGGACATGGGTTTTATTCCGCAAGTGCGTCAAATCGTGCGTCAAACGCCCAAACGTGAAGATCGCCAAACCTTGTTCTTCTCCGCAACCTTTACCGACGATGTTCGCAACTTGGTAGAGCAATGGACCTACAAGCCCGTCACCATTGATATTCAGCCCGAAAACGTTGCTAACTCAACGGTGGAGCAGCACGTTTATCTGGTATCGACTGAAGAAAAATACACTTTGCTCTATAACTTGATTCAACAAGAACATGCGGAGAGCATGATCGTATTTGCCAACCGCCGCGATGAATGCCGTGATCTGCAGGAAAAATTGGTTCGCCACGGTGTAAACGCAGGTTTGTTGTCTGGCGAAATCACGCAAAACAAACGCGTTTCAACCTTGGATGCGTTTAAAAATGGCGATATGAAAGTGTTGGTTGCGACAGACGTAGCAGGACGCGGAATTCATATTAGTGATATCAGCCACGTAGTGAATTTTACGCTGCCAGAAGAGCCGGAAGATTACGTGCATCGTATCGGCCGTACCGGACGTGCGGGCAAGTCGGGCACCTCAATTAGTTTTGCCTGCGAGGACGATGCTTTCCGTTTGGAACCGATAGAAAAATTGTTGGGTAAAGAAATTAAGTGCGAGCAACCTCCTGAATATTTATTGCTAACGCCACCGGATTTGCCGCCCGCACCAAAAGGTTCACGTGAGGATCGCCCACGCGGAGGAGCGCGAACTAATCGTAGTGGTGGCAATCGCGGAACGGGTGGCCGCAACGGCGGGCGTCGTTAACAAATCGCAAAGATAGACCGCGAACAAGTTCGCGGGCGTAATAAAGTTGAGTTGGTTTAATTCATGTCATCCACAAAGTCGGCGTTAATAACTCTGCACGTAGGCGCATTTTTAATGGCGGCTACGGGGTTGTTTTCGCAGATCATTAATCTACCTGCGTGGGACATTACGGGTTACCGTACCTGGATTGCAGCCGGCGTTTTGTTTGCGTGGGTGTGGTGGCGTGAAGGGCGAGTCGCGTTGGATTCCGCGCGTGACTATCGCCGTATGTTGTTGCTCGGTCTTTTACTGTGCGTTCACTGGATTACCTTTTTTCATTCCATGCAGGTTTCCAACATCGCCATTGGTATGTTGTCGCTTTACGCTTACCCGGTAATGACGGTATTTATGGAGCCTCTGCTCAAAGGCACCAAGATCGATTGGGGCGATGTTGCCAGCGGTATGTTTGTGTTGGTTGGGATTTATTTCCTTGTACCCGAATTCGATTTCTCAAACTCCATGACGCAAGGTGTGCTGTGGGGAATTTTGTCTGCCTTCACCTTCGCGTTGCGCAATTTGCTGCTGGGCTACTGGTTTAGTGGTCAGTCGTCTGCGCGCTCTATGAGCTACCAAGTTTTGGTTGTCGCGCTCTTGATGACCCCCGTTATTCTCACCTCTAAAAATATTCCCAATGAGCATGACTGGATTCTTATCGTGATTTTGGGATTATTTTTTACCGCTTTCTCACACACCCTGTTCGGCTACGCCTTGCGTTACCTAAAAGCAAAGACGGTGGGGTTAGTCGCCTGTATGCAGCCTGTTTACGGGGTTGTGTATGGCATGATTATTTTGAAAAGTATTCCTGATAAGTCGACACTCGTAGGTGGAGCCATCATTGTCACGGCTGCCATCTACGAATCCCTTCGCGAGCACAACAAGTCGGCTATGCCGCTAACGGATTAATTTCACCTGCTGGATTGATTCATTTTTTCGTTGTAATCCATCGCCTAATGCGAACCCTATCTTTCACTGAATTGATTATGCTGCTCAAAACCGAATGACGAGGTGTTTATGAGCAATTTCCTAATGCCGGTACTTTTTGTTCCCCATGGCGGAGGCCCCATGCCATTGCTGGGCGAACCTAATCACCGTGAACTCACAGCATTTATGCGATCCATTTCGGCTGAATTGCCTCGGCCTAAAGCGATTGTGGTTATCACTGCGCATTGGGAAGAATCTCAGGTGAGCGTCTCCAGCAGCACTGCGCCGGGTATGCTTTACGACTACTATGGCTTTCCGCCTGAGTCCTACACCTTTAAATACCCTGTCGCCGGAGACCCGGTGTTAGCTCAGCATATGGCCGATCTGTTAGCGGCGAATGGCATTGAATCGCGTTTAGATTCCCTTCGCGATTTAGACCACGGTAGCTTTGTACCCTTGATGCTGATGTACCCCCGAGCGGATATTCCAGTGGTGCAGTTGTCCTTGCTAAGAAGCCTTGATCCCTCCGCCCACATTGCTTTAGGTCGGGCACTTGCGCCTTTAAGGGAGCAAGGTGTGTTGATCTTGGGCTCGGGTATGTCATTCCATAACATGAATGCTTTCTTTTCCGGTAGTGCTGCTACGCCCGTGCGCAGTGAACGTTTTGACGACTGGCTGACCGAAACTCTAACGCATGATGAGCTAAACCAAAATGAGCGGGACGAGCGATTAATTCAGTGGAAACAAGCTCCCGAAGCGCTTTTTTGCCACCCGCGCGAAGAGCATTTATTGCCGCTGCATGTGTGTTTTGGCGCGGCATCGGTGGCGTCGCCAGCCGCGCAAAAAGTCTTTAGCGGTTTCTTGTTTAATACCAAAATATCGGCGTTTCTGTGGAAGTGATGCTGGAGCTGAAACCGGCTTCTTGTTGATTTCCAAGCGTTTTTTCAAGGCTGGGCTACACTCAAAGTTATTCTAATAACCTATGAGTGTCGCTAATGAAAAAAGTCCTGATCGTTGAAGACAGTGACATGGTCGCCAAGGTGCTTCGACACCTTGTCGCTCAGTACCCTCACTATCAAGCCGTGTTTGCATCCAACATGGCTCAGGCACAGGACGCCGTAGCTCAATATTCAAATGACATTTTCGCTGCCTTGGTAGATTTAAATCTGCCAGATGCTGAAGACGGTCAAATCGTTGATTACACACTCTCGCAAAAAATTCCCACCATTGTCCTGACCGGCAGCTACGACGACAAAAAGCGCGAGCAGCTGTTTAACAAGGGCATCGTAGATTACGTTACCAAAGAGGGCCGCTACGCTTACAACAAAGCGGTTGCGCTTATCGAGCGTTTGGAAAAAAACCAACAGATTAAAGTCTTGGTTGTCGACGATTCCGATATGTCACGCAAGCACGTCGCCAATTTATTTCGCCGCCATTTGTTTCAAGTGGTCGAAGCGAATGATGGTGTTGAAGCAATTAAAGTCTTGTTGGAAAATCCAGACATACGTTTACTCATTACCGACTACAACATGCCACGTATGGACGGTTTTGAGTTGGTCAAAAATCTACGTTACAAGTACGACAAAACCGATTTGATTATGATTGGCGTTTCGGGTGAGAGCACTGAAGCCTTGTCTGCAAAATTTATTAAGCACGGTGCCAATGATTTTTTGCGCAAACCCTTCCACCCGGAAGAATTTTACTGCCGCATTATTCACAACCTAGAATATCTGGAATTGGTTGAGCAAATCACACGTTCTGCTCAGCGCGATCACCTCACAGGTTTGTATCACCGCCACCATTTCTTTAATGCGGCGCGCGAGGTTTATCGCAATGCACAAGAGAAATCCATGCCTTTGGCGCTAGCTGTAATTAACGTCGATCACTTCCGCGAATTTAACGAAAAATACGGTCACGAATCTGGCGACATAGCGCTCAAACATGTGGCGCGTTGCTTGAATAATATGCTGGATCGTTTTTTGATTTGCCGAGCGGATGCCGATGATTTTTATGTGTTGTTGCCGGGTTTAGATAATGAAAAAGCCGTGGCATTAATTAGCCGCGTGCGTCAGTTATTGTCATCAGAAGAATGCATAATCAATGGTGCGCCCACGCGTCTTTATTTCAGTGCGGGCGTTAGCAATTACATGTGCGATGGTGTTGATCCCCAAATCAAAAGCGCAACCCATTTACTTCGGTTAGGCAAAGAAGCGGGCGGCAATATGGTGTTAGGAGATGATGACGCTAACGATTAATTTTTTGGCGACGGCTAAAATCCAGTAGCAAACAACCGCTGCCAAAAACCAGCCCAGCCAAAGCACCGTACAAGTGGGCATCGTAAGCAACGGCTACCGGCAAGAGCGACTGCAATTCAGTCGCTTGATAGCCGGGTTGATGTTCCATAAAAATTTTCCCAAAGAGTGCCGCTACTAAAAGAAGGTTTACCCACCACACATGTCTCTTATTGAGTAATAAACCTGCAACAAATAACCCGTGAATTGCGCCAGAGAGCCCTGCATAAACTTCATACTCCGGGTTCAAGGTGTAAACACCAAGCCCAACCGCAAGGCAGCAAAAAAATATCAATCCCACATAACGTAATCCAGAAAACTCAGAGGCAAAAGCAGCGCTAAAAATCCCAAAGGCGGCGAGGTTCATGAGGCTGTGCGGCCAGCCAAAGTGAACGAAGTTGCAGGTCAATAATCGCCAAACCTCACCCTGTTCAAGTTTGGTTCGCTCCAAGCTCAGGAATGGGAAAAAAATATCAGGAAAGCACGCTAATAATAGGATCACTACGCCCGCTGTCACACTGATGATTAAGCTCGGCGATTTGGTATTGATGAATTTAAGCATGCAGGCGGGTACAAAGTAGAGTCGTGAAATGATGCGTTATTTGCAAAACTATACAACAAACTATAATGGCGTACTAACAAACTCTGCGAACCATGCTATTTGAGCTATGCTGCCTCCAGATAAAAATATCAGGCAGCTTCTAAAAACAACAGGCTACTTTATGGATTACCAACATCTTAATACCGAGCTACTTGAAAACGTTCTCGATGCCTTGCCGGACGGCATTTTGATTGTCAGCAGCCAGCGTCAGGTGGTCTATACCAATGTTCGGTTTCGCGAGATGTGGCATATCCCTCAAGACATACAGCTTGCCGATGAGGGTAGGGCGATTATGCAGTTTGCTCTATCTCAGCTCGTGGATCCGGAAGGTTTTATGCGCATTGTGGAAGCACTTCATCAAACCACTCAAACGCTCGACGATGAAATCCGCATGCGCGATGGCCGTGTATTTCGTCGCCGCAGCGTATCTTTTTTAGATCGCGATTTGGGTCAATCCAGAATTTGGATTTTCACGGACGTTACAGCGATCACCTACAGCCACATAGATACGCTCACCGGTTTGCTCAATCGCAATAAATTCGAGCGTCATTTTTCATCCTTGAGTGTTGCTGCTAGCCCTGAACTGGTGGTAGGCATTGCGATTTTCGATCTCGATCACTTCAAGCTGTTTAACGATACCTATGGGCATTCGGCGGGTGATGATGTGTTGCGCAATATCGGCAAAGTCATTAGCGACCATTTGCAGCGAACGTCTGATGCGGCTTACCGCGTGGGTGGCGAGGAATTCTTTTTGCAATATCACAGCCGCTCGCGCGAGGATGTAATTGAGCTCATGAACAGCATTCGCAGCTCGGTGGAAGCCTTGAATATTCCGCACAAAGCCAACCCGCCCTATAACCGCGTGACGATTTCCTGTGGCTTTGCTGTTTGTACCCAACCAAAAGCGCCGGAATTTATTTATCGCCAAGTCGATAACGCGCTTTATAAATCCAAGGCAAATGGCCGAAACCAAATCACCTTGGTGGAATTGGACGAGCTAGATCACAGACTATAAATTTTTCTCTTTAATTCGTTTTAACACAGCTTCTGCATCCACTGGCGGTTGATGCCCGTGGATAAACTGCGGCGCGACCTCTTTGGTTAGCGCTAAGTGTTTTACAAATCGTCGGCAGTTGGCACACATCATTAGGTGCAAACGAATTTTAAAGTTAAGTTTTCCATCAGTCTGATGATCAAGATAATCACTGGCCAGATTAGCGACTTGCTGGCACTTTAACATTCTAAAAATTAACATGTGCCAGTCTCCTGATAACGGTCAATCACTTGCATAAGTGTTAAGCGTGCCCGATGCACGAGTACACGAACATTGGCCGTGCTGACTTGCAAAATCTCACAAATCTCTTCAAAAGATTGCTGCTCGATGTCGCGCAGTATAAACGCCGCTTTTTGCGCGCTGGGCAAGAGTTCTAGCGTTTTATTGATGCACAAATACAATTGCTTTTCTTCCAATAATTCTTCCGGTGATTCGCATTGCCACATCGGGGTTGAAGATTGCCAATGGCCATCACTTTTAAAATGATTACCGTCTAAATAACTACCGGGCACATCGCCATCCAACTCTTCGAGCGAAAGCTTGCGTGACTCGCGCCGCAAACGCGCCTTAGCCTCGTTGCTCACAATGCTTATCACCCAGGTTTTGAGTGATGAACGTTGTTCAAATTTGCCAATGTTTTTGTGAATGGCTACCCACGCGTCTTGCACCACGTCGTCTGCAAAGGTATCGCCGCAAATAGCGCGGGCAATGCTTAACATCGTGTGTTGAAAGCGGGAAATGATTTCACAAAAGGCACGATCGTCGCCGGCAATCAAAGCGGAAATCAGTGCTTGCTCATCCGTGTATGGGTGGTGCGAGACGGTCATAGGGGTGGCTCGGGCTCAAGTTGGCGCAGATTACCATAAGAACTTCCCTGAGTATTAGAGGAACGGGCGGTGTGATTGTTACAACTTTCACGAAATTGAAACTGTGTGCTCTCAAATTTTACTGGCTATAGTCCGCTTCACTTTTTATACTCGCCGACCTGCCTTTTGGTGCAGCTCGTTACAACTTACCTAAATATCAAGTGACCTTTGGTAGGGGTCACCACTGAGAAGGAAAATGAAATGCCTATTATTAATCTCCCCGACGGTTCCAAACGTCAATTCGATGCTCCCGTGTCCGTATACCAAGTTGCTGCTGATATTGGCCCTGGTTTGGCCAAGGTAACCTTGGGCGGTCGCGTCTTTTTAAATGGCGATCAAACAGGTCAGCGCGTTGATGCTCATGATCTGATTGCTGAAGATGCCAACTTGGTGATCTTCACACCAAAAGATGAAGACGGCCTGGAAATTATCCGCCATTCCTGTGCGCACTTGCTCGGTCATGCGATCAAACAGCTGTACCCCAATGTGAAAATGGCCATTGGCCCAACCATTGATAACGGCTTTTATTACGATATCGACCTTGAGCAAAAGCTAACTGACGAAGACGTAGCGGCGCTTGAGGCGCGCATGCTCGAATTGGCTAAAACCGAATACGACGTTGTGAAAAAGAAAGTCTCGTGGCAAGACGCCTACGACGTTTTCACCGCGCGTGGAGAGACTTACAAGTTAGAGATTTTGGATCGCGACGTGCCTAAAGATGCAACGCCGGGTCTTTATCACCACGAAGAATATGTCGACATGTGCCGTGGCCCGCACGTGCCCAATATGCGTTTCTGTTTGAACTTCAAGTTGATGCGTGTTTCAGGCGCGTATTGGCGCGGTGATTCCAACAACAAGCAGTTACAACGTATTTACGGCACCGCATTTGCTGATAAAAAGCAATTAGCGACTTATTTGAATTTGCTAGAAGAAGCGGCCAAGCGTGACCATCGTAAGCTCGCCAAGAAGTTTGATTTGTTCCACCTGCAAGATGAAGCGCCGGGAATGGTGTTCTGGCATCCCAAGGGCTGGACTCTGTGGCAGCAAATTGAGCAATACATGCGCGCCAAACAAAATGATTGGGGTTATGACGAAGTTAGAACTCCGTTAATCATGGATCGCACTCTGTGGGAGAAATCCGGCCACTGGGAAAACTATCGCGACAACATGTTTACTACAGAGTCCGAAAAGCGTGATTTTGCGGTTAAGCCCATGAACTGCCCCGGCCATATTCAAATTTTCAACCACGGCTTGCGTTCACACAAAGACTTGCCGTTACGTTTGGCTGAGTTCGGTTCTTGCCATCGCAATGAAGCGTCCGGTGCGCTTCACGGCATTATGCGTGTACGCGGTTTTGTACAAGACGATGCCCATATTTTCTGTACCGATGACATGGTGGTGAGCGAAGTTTCTGCTTTTAACCAAATGCTCAAATCCGTGTATGACGACTTTGGGTTCACCGACATCGCTGTGAAACTTTCTCTCCGCCCAGAGAAATACGCTGGCTCCTTGGAAACTTGGGAAAAAGCCGAAAACGGTTTGCGCGAAGCATTGCGTGCCGCCGGCCTGGAATGGGAAGAGTTGCCCGGTGAGGGCGCTTTCTACGGCCCAAAAATCGAATACCAAATCAAAGATGCTCTTGGCCGTTCGTGGCAGTGCGGTACTATCCAACTGGATTATGTGTTGCCTGAGCGTCTGGATGCAGAATATGTGGCAGAAGACAATGCACGCAAGCGTCCGGTCATGCTCCATCGCGCAATCCTTGGCTCTTTCGAGCGTTTCCTCGGGATTTTGATCGAGCATTACGAGGGTTCATTCCCCGTCTGGTTGTCGCCTGTGCAGGCTGTAATTGCCAATATCACCGACAATCAGGCCGATTTCGTGAAAAAAGTGGAAAAAACCTTGCGTGATAAGGGCTTCCGAGCCATTTCGGACTTGAGAAATGAGAAGATCGGCTTTAAAATCCGCGAGCACACAATTCAGCGGGTTCCCTACCTGCTCGTCGTTGGCGACAAAGAGGTTGAAAACAACTCTGTTGCAGTTCGTACAAGAGACGGAAAAGACTTGGGTGTAATGAATCTGGAAGCCTTCATCGAGCACTTGACCGCCGATATCGCGCGTCGAGGCAGAGTTTTTTCAACTGAAGAAACCTCAAACTCGTAAGCCAAGTGAGTAAGATTTGTTCCTATTAATGAATTGGAGATACAACTATCAAACGAGATAACGCCCCAGCCGCGAAAGGAAATTCCAAGAAAGCGCGGATCAACGATCAGATCGAAGCTAAACAAGTTCGTTTAATCAATGCCGAAGGCGAACAAGTCGGTATTGTCGCATTGAGTGATGCACTTGCTCAGGCACAAGCCGCCACCTTAGATTTAGTGGAGATCGTTGCTGATAGCGATCCTATAGTCTGTAAGATTATGGATTACGGCAAACATCTGTTTGAGATCAAGAAGACCAAAGCTGCTGCTAAAAAGAAACAAAAGCAACAGCAAATTAAAGAAATGAAATTTAGACCAGGGACGGAAGACGGTGACTATCAGGTGAAATTAAAAGCCCTGATACGTTTCCTTGAGAGCGGAGACAAAGCCAAGGTAACCCTAAAGTTCCGCGGCCGCGAACTCGCCCACCAAGAGTTGGGAATGGAAATGATGCAACGCATCGAGAAAGACCTACTCGAGTTGGGCACCGTAGAGCAAGCTGCCAAGATGGAAGGTAAGCAATTGACTATGGTGATCGCTCCTAAAAAGAGAAAATAGTCGGGCTTTTAGCTGCCTTGATTATTTAATTCGTTTATTTATATGTGTGGAGTTTTACCCCATGGCAACCAAAGCTAAAGTACATAGCGGAGCTGCAAAACGCTTCAAAAAAACTGGCGCAGGCTACAAGTTCAAACACGCCAACAAGAGTCACATCTTGACCAAAATGACTACTAAACGTAAGCGCCAATTGCGCGGTACTAGCATCGTTGATGCGACTGATGTACCACGTGTTAAGCGTATGTTCCGTGCCATTTAATCTGGCTCAACAGTAATCATTAAGAGGTTTAGAAAATGGCTCGTGTAAAACGTGGTGTAGAGGCGCGTCGTCGTCACAAGAAAGTAATGAAAGCGGCAAAAGGTTATTACGGTGCACGTTCGCGTACATTCCGTGTAGCCAAACAAGCTGTTATTAAAGCTGGTCAGTACGCTTACCGCGATCGTCGCGTTAAGAAGCGTAACTTCCGCGCTTTGTGGATTACTCGTATCAATGCTCAATCTCGCGCTGAAGGCATGACTTACAGCCAATTGATCGCTGGCTTGAAAAAAGCCAACATCGTGTTGGATCGTCGTGTATTGGCTGACTTGGCTGTGCATGATAAAGCAGCATTTGCTGCGGTTGTTGCGAAGGCTAAATCAGCTCTGGCTGCTTAATCGTCCAACGACTTCAGGTGTTAAGCAATTAACACCGCTGTGAACGCGATGAAAGGGGAGGAGCTTCGGTTCCTTCCCTTTTTTTATGTACAGGATGTACGGTATGCCGCGGGCGCAGGACGCGCAGGAGCGGCGTCTATCAGGCGAAGTACAAATTAATTTTATTGCGCCAAATTGTAGTTAACAAATTCAATTGGAATAGCAGATGGAAAATCTCGCTGCGCTTACGCAAGAAGCGCTCAAATTAGTTACTGATGCTCAGGATCTTTCAGCTCTCGATGCTGTGCGTGTTGATTATCTTGGTAAAAATGGCAGCATTACTGCGCTGATGAAAACCCTTGGCAAATTATCGCCAGAAGAGCGTCCTGCTGCCGGTGCAGAAATCAATAAAGCCAAAGATACTGTGCAAGCTGCGTTAGGCGTTCGTAAAGCGACTCTCGAACAAGCAGCTATTGCAGCCAAGCTTGCCGATGAGGTGGTTGATGTAACGCTTCCAGGGCGAGGTCAACACACTGGCGGTTTGCATCCTGTAACGCGTACTTTGCAACGCATTGAAGATATTTTTTCTGCAGTTGGTTACACCGTAGAAGTCGGCCCAGAGATTGAGGACGACTACCACAACTTTGAAGCGCTCAATATTCCATCTCACCACCCGGCGCGTGCAATGCACGATACCTTCTATGTGGATGATACTCATGTACTTCGTACGCACACGTCGCCCGTACAAGTCCGCACCATGGAAAACAAAACGCCGCCGATTCGAGTCATTTGTCCTGGCCGTGTTTATCGTTGCGATTCCGATGTAACTCACTCGCCAATGTTTCATCAGGTTGAAGGTTTAGTTGTCGATAAAGACATTAGCTTCGCCGACTTGAAAGGCACTATGGATCAATTTCTCAAAACCTTCTTTGAGGCCGACGTGCCGGTACGTTTCCGCCCATCTTATTTTCCGTTCACCGAGCCTTCGGCTGAGATGGATATTCAGTGTACCCAATGTCGCGGCAAAGGCTGCCGTATGTGCAAAAACAGCGGCTGGTTGGAAGTAGGTGGTTGCGGCATGGTTCATCCAGAAGTATTTAAGGCGAGCGGTGTTGATCCTGAAACTTATACTGGTTTCGCCTTCGGAATGGGCGTAGAGCGCCTGGCAATGCTGCGCTATGGCGTAAACGATTTGCGCTTGTTCTTTGAGAACGACTTGCGGTTCCTCAAGCAGTTTTAGATTTCTGTAATGTCGGAAACACTAGGTGATCCGATTGAGCATGTTGGGCTACATACCTCAGCCCAACCTACGGACGAGTTATTAGAGACTTAAAAGATGAAAGTAAGTGAATCTTGGTTGCGCGAATGGGTAAATCCCTCGGTTAGCACAGACGAATTGGTGGCCCAGCTCACTATGGCAGGCTTGGAAGTGGATGCAATTGAACCAGTCGCTGGCGATTTTACCGGCGTTATCGTGGGTGAGATCGTAGGCTGCGAGCAACATCCCGATGCAGACAAATTACGAGTAACCACAGTCGCCGGCTTGCCTGATGGCCCAACTCAAGTCGTGTGCGGCGCGGCTAACGCTCGCGTGGGTATCAAAATCCCATTCGCCACCATAGGTGCGGAATTGCCGGGTGCCAGTGAAGCCCCAGAAGATAAATGGCACATCAAGAAAGCTAAGCTGCGCGGCGTTGAATCCTTCGGCATGCTTTGCGGGCAAACAGAATTAAAAGCAGGCGATGATGATACTGGTTTGTGGGAATTAGCGGCTGACGCTCCGGTGGGCGCAGATATTCGTGAATACTTAAATCTCAACGATAAATTGATCGAAGTTGATTTAACCCCAAACCGCTCGGACTGTTTGAGCGTTAAAGGCATTGCGCGCGAAGTAGGCGTGCTGTTCCGCGCTCCGGTGCAAGCGCCGGCTATCAACTCAGTTGTAGCAACTATTGCAGATACATTCCCAGTAAAACTTTCTGCCAACGCGGCATGTAGCCGATATGTTGGTCGCGTCATCCGCAATATCGACATCACCAAACCAAGCCCCGCTTGGTTGCAAGATAAGCTGACTCGCGCTGGCCTACGCAGTATTGATGCTGTAGTTGATGTGACTAACTATGTGTTGGTTGAGTTGGGTCAGCCAATGCACGCATTCGATTTGGCAAAACTCTCTGGTGGTATTGATGTGCGTCTTGCAAAGCAAGATGAGCAGCTGGTTTTGCTTGATGGCCAAGAAGTTAAGTTGAATTCAGACACTATGGTTATTTCCGATCAGCAAGGCGCTTTGGCGATTGCGGGTGTATTTGGCGGCAAACCCAGTTCAGTGACCACTGAAACTCGTGATCTATTCCTTGAAAGTGCTTTCTTCAATCCGTTGGCTATTGCTGGCCGTGCGCGTTCATATGGATTGCATACGGACTCCTCTCATCGCTTCGAGCGTGGTGTGGATTACAATCTGCAAGTTGAAGCTATGGAGCGTGCAACTGCGCTCTTACTGGAAATCGTTGGTGGCGAAGCTGGGCCATTGGTTCACGTAACTAATGACCATTTACCGCAAGAGCGTCAAGTCACTTTGAGAAAAGCTCGTATTGTCAGCGGTTTAAGCTTGGAGATGGCCGATAGCGAAGTGGTGGATATTCTTACTCGTCTCGGTTTGAGCTTGCTATCGCAAAACGCCGACGGTTGGACCTTCAATGTTCCAAGCTACCGTTTCGATATTTCCATCGAGGCTGATTTGCTGGAGGAACTCGCTCGTGTTTATGGCTATAACCGCCTGCCAACGCGCGCTTTAGCGACTCCGATTCAGATTGATGAGCGTCCAGAGGCTGTTCTTGGCATCTCTGCAGTGCGCCGCCAACTGGTGGCGCGCGGCTATCAGGAGGCCATCACTTTCAGCTTCATTGAGCCCAAGCTTTCTGCGTTGTTCGACCCCGCGTGTGAACCTGTCGTGTTGCGCAATCCCATTAGCGCCGACCTAGCTGCTATGCGTACCAGCTTGTTGCCCGGTTTGGTTACGGTGCTTCGCAACAACCTCAATCGTCAACAAGAACGTGTGCGTTTATTTGAAACGGGCTTGCGCTTTGTGCCTACTGCCGCGGGTGGTGTTGAAGGTTTGCAGCAAGAAGCGACGGTTGCGGGCTTGATCTATGGCAGCCGCTTGCCCGAGGCGTGGGCGAATACTGCTGAGCCCGTGGACTTTTTCGATGTTAAAGGCGATTTAGAGTCGGTATTGGCGGTAACGGGGAATGCGAAAGAGTTTAGCTTTCAATCTGGCGAGCATTCTGCCTTACACCCCGGCCAAACTGCCGCGATTTACCTGAATGGAGAGCTCCAAGGCTATGTGGGCGCATTGCATCCAACCTTGCAGCAACAGTTAGATATTCCTAAAAACGTCTTTTTATTCGAGCTGAAGTTGTCGGCAGTGACCCAAGCGCGGGTACCTGCTTTCAGCACTTTGTCGCGTTTTCCTGAAGTTCGCCGCGATTTGGCTATTCTTATAGATCGTAAGGTGGCGGCCAAAACCCTGACTAATGCGGTAGCTGAAGCTGCCGGCGAGCATATGACAGACTTAAAGGTGTTTGACGTATATGTGGGCAAAGGCATTGATCCACATAGAAAAAGTGTCGCTTTGGGGTTGACCTTTCAGCATCCTTCGCGCACTCTTAACGAGGATGAAGTTAACGCTTCCATAGATGCGGTCATCAAGTCGCTGGAGGCCAATTTCTCTGCCACCCTCAGATAGCCCTATGACAGCTCTTAATAGGAAAAATAACTATGTCGGATGGTGCTTTAACCAAAGCGGATTTAGCTGAAAAGCTGTATGAAGATCTCGGTTTAAACAAACGTGAAGCCAAGGAGTTGGTGGAGCTTTTCTTTGAAGAGATTCGCCACGCACTTGAAAACAATGAACAAGTTAAGTTGTCCGGTTTCGGTAACTTTGAGTTGCGTGATAAAAGCCAGCGTCCGGGTCGCAACCCGAAAACTGGTGAAGAAATCCCGATTAGCGCGCGTAGGGTAGTTACCTTCCGTCCCGGACAAAAACTTAAGGCTCGAGTAGAAGCTTATGTTGGAACCCAGTCATAACGACGAACTCCCGGTCATACCCGGGAAACGCTATTTTACCATCGGTGAAGTCAGTGAGCTTTGTGCGGTCAAGCCTCACGTGTTGCGTTATTGGGAACAGGAATTTCCCCAATTAAAGCCCGTCAAACGCCGTGGCAATCGTCGTTATTATCAGCGTCAGGACGTAATGACCATTCGCCAGATTCGTTCGCTACTATATGACCAAGGGTTCACCATTGGTGGCGCGCGCTTGCAAATGAGCAGCGAGAGCTCGCAAACAGACGTCAATCAATTTTCGCAATTGGTGACGCAAATGATTGGTGAGTTAGAGCAGGTTTTGAAGGTGCTAAAGTCACGCTGATGCTCCAGAATTTGCTGCATAACTCCGCAAAAATTGGTCCCATTAGTTTCTTGCAATCCAAATGAATTAGGGTATTATGCCCGTCCCTCGCGGCACTGACTTACAGTGTTGTTTAGGAAGTTTTATTGTCGGAGCGTAGCGCAGCCAGGTAGCGCACCATACTGGGGGTGTGGGGGTCGTGGGTTCGAATCCCGCCGTTCCGACCATTTTTTTAAAAGGCGCTTATAAAAGCGCCTTTTTTATTGCCTGCTGTTTTCTAGGCTAATTGTTCTAAAGATTTAATTCCAAGTTAGTGGCACCTGAGAAACAAAGTGCTACCATTCGCCTTCCTAAAAAAATACGTTCATTTATAAAAGCACTCCGTGCGCCAAAATAAAAAAGAGGTATCTCTGTGTCAAAACAATTAATGATTTACGATAACATTCAACCGTTGTCTGATAAGCATGCTAAGTGGTCTATTGATGTTAAAAACCACGCTTTCATAAGCCATTTAAACTCTGTTCCTATTCTGGCCAGTGAAATATCTGTTGCCGCTGCCGAATTCCCCATTATTTTTTCCAAAACCAATGTTGAGGGAGAATATGTTCCACTCGCGGTTATGGGCTTGAAAGAAGAGCAAAATCTTCTTCTCAATGAAAAAAATACATTGATCACGCGCTATGTTCCTGCTTTTGTGCGTCGTTATCCGTTTATTTTAGGTGGTTCAGAAGGTTCTGAGATGATGGCGCTTTGTATTGATGAGGGTAGTGAGTCTGTTGTTCAGGATGGCGGCCGCGGCGAGCGTTTGTTCAAAGAGGATGGCACCAACTCCGACTTTTTGAATGCCATTATTGAATTTCAACAAGATTATCAATCACATGCGCCTTTAACGCGTAATTTCAGCAAAAAACTTCACGATTTAGGTTTGTTGGAACCAATGGCCGCTAATATTTCCTTCAAGGGGAAGGAGGAAGTTAAGCTGAATCTAGGTGGTTTCTTCGTTGTTAAGCGTGAGAACTTAAAAGCTATTAGCGATGAAGAAGCGTTGGATCTTTTCAAAAAAGACGGTATGGAGCTTATATATGCTCACATGAATTCGCTGTCTAACTTTAATCGCCTAATTGATATTATGTCTGCTCAATTGGCAAAAGAATAAGTTATTTACCCTATAAAAAAGCCGGAGTCTCGCAAGAGCCTCCGGCTTTTTTATAGGGTCGATTTTTACTACTGAAGCGTTCTTTTCCTCGCGGTGATTTGTTTAACCTTGCGCTCGGCGCTATTAAAGGCATCGCGTACAGCAAGGTGAATGGATTCATTGTTTTGAGTAACAGCTATGGGGTGGCCTTTGATATCAATCTCAATAGAGGCTCGGAATTGTTTGCCTTTGTGCTTATGATTGTGGGGGGTATCTAAAACGACGCGGCTGTGCAAAATTTGGTCGGAAAAGCGATTTAGTTTTTCTAGTTTCTTAGTGATAACTTCGTTGAGTGCGGCAGAAGAATCCAAATCACGATATAGAACATCGACAGCAGTTTTCATCATTAAGCTCCTTAACGTTTTATGGTAGAGGAGAGGGGGCTTAAAACCATCATCCTCAATTTCAATATTGACCCTTCGACGCTAAATAGCAAGGCAAAGTTCGACTTGTTTAATAACATTTTCGTCTCTGCCTCTTTCGTTAAGTTTTATAAGGTATAAGGAATAATAATTTCCTGTTAATGGTGCAACAATTGATTTTTAGGTGTTGCTATGAATTCGAATGGTGCATATTTACAAAAAAATAGAAAATTTTTTCTGGAAAAGACTTGAAATGATTTTGGGTGTCTACATATCTCTATTGCAGCTGCCCATTTGGGAGTTGCGCAACAAACCGACTTGATCACAGTGATAAGTCATTTTTTATATTGCTCAGAATTGAGGATATTTTTATGCGTAATTTCGATTTTTCTCCGTTATACCGTTCTGCAATTGGCTTTGATCGCATGGCCAATATTCTTGACAGCTTGAACCGTGCTGAACAAAACCAGCCTAGCTATCCACCTTATAATATCGAGCTCACCGGCGAAGATAAATATCGCATCACTATGGCGGTCGCAGGTTTTGATCGTTCTGAAATTAATATTGAGGTTAACCAAAACAACTTAACGGTGTCTGCCAATAAAACGGCGGAAGAACAGCAGCGAACTTATTTGCACCAAGGTATTGCTGCGCGTAGTTTTGAACGTCGATTCCAATTGGCGGATCACGTTCAAGTGCAGTCAGCCAATTATGAAAATGGTTTATTGCATATTGATTTGCAGCGCATTATTCCCGATGCTATGAAACCACGCACCATCCCAATTGGGAGTAGTTCTGCAACAGATAAGCTGACTCATGTTGCAGCCGCAAATGCTGAAAATGATGCGGCTTCAAAAGATGCGTCAACAGTAGCTGCTTAATTTTACGTATTGATAGGGCCCTCGGAAACTTTCGGGGGCTTTTTTTCTATGAGGCGCTGAATAGCTTTGCTCTCACTGTTTCGCGATAAGCCATTGGTGTGGTTGCTAAATGTTTTTTGAATAAAGTGGTAAAAAACCCCACATCCTGATAGCCCACTTTATCCACAATTTCGCTAATCGAAAGGTTGCTGGTTTTTAATAAATCTTTGGCGATATTGACCCTCACTTCCTGCAAAAAATCTAAAGGCGAAATGCCAACAGCTTCTTTGAATCGACGGTTTAATGTGCGTGTGCTCATGCCAAATTTTTCTGCTAGCTGTGCCATTACTATATTGCGATGGTAATTATCTTGTAACCAAATTTGGATCTGAGTGACGTCTTCGTCTGGATGAATGTTGTGTTCCTTTTCGAAGAATCCACTCGCCTCGTAAGCCCGACGAATTTCATGGGAAAAATGTCGCTCGACGTGATGCGCAATTTCTTTTCCAAACAAGCGCTGAATGAAATGAACAGTTAAGTCAGCGAGTGAGTTGACGCTAGCGGCGCAATAGAGAGTACCTGCCTGCGTAATAAAATACTGTCGTTTAAGTTGTACCAACGGATAGTCTTTTTGAAATTGATCAAAGTAGTGCCAATGAGTAGTGGCAGCTTTTCCGTCCAATAATCCCGCTTCTGCCAAAAAGCAGCATCCCGTACCTACTGCGCTAATCAATGCGCCGTTTTGGTATTCCTGTCGCAACCAGTCGAGTAAGGCTTGGCTCTTTTTGATAAGTGGTCGAGGATTCCGCCAAAGTCCGGGAATGTAGATAAGTTGGCTGCCACTGAAATCCTCCAATGTGCCGCCCGGCTGCCAGCGCAAACCCGAGCGTGTTAGTACTGGCTCACCGGTATAGCTTGCTGTGTTAATTTGAATGGGCGGGGGTGTTGGGTTATTGGATGCTTTATCTCTTATCAAGGCAGCGCTCTGGGCTGCCATTAGCATTTCAGAGGGTAGGGTAGCGCTTGTGGCGAGCATGTCATCCATCAAGACGAACGTGATACGTGTGTTTTGCATGGCTTCCATCGAATGGCTAAATTGCCTTTCATTATGGCTGAAATGACCATGACTTTATACGTCTGCCACAATACACTGCCTGCATTAGATGCTATTAGTGCAGAGGTTCCGATGTCGCATTTACCTATTATCGTTGGCTTTGGTGGTTTTAGTGCTGCGGGCCGCAGTTCAGGCCATCACGCATACCGGCGTATGGTCATTGAAAGTTTGCCAGAGCAAGAGCGTCAGGAAACCCTCGCGGGTCTCGCGGTCATGATGGGCTTGGTTAAGTGCGAGGATGGCAACTACCAAAGCCTCGAAGGTCAATCATTGAGCTTCGCTCAAATCGAATCTGAATATGGTCCGGCGGTTTTGGACGGCACATTGATTCGTCGAATCGAAAAAACCTTTTTTGATGTAGATGCTGCGCACTGGCAAAAAAATGCAGTTCTGGGTTCTGATGGGGAGCCTATGGTGTTTGAGCTGCGTCGCCGCGATTTACCTGAGCCTATTCCCGCAGGCTGGCAGCTCGCCGAGTTGGATGATGACCGAGTAAGAGTTACCACATCCGGTGGAATTGAAGTTAAATTCGATAGCTATCGGGATATCCCGGTTAAATCTGCGGGCCAATTGCCGCGCGGTTTCAATCTGGGTGCTCTTTATAATTCCCATTACCATCCGCGTGCGCTGCAATTGGCGGTGATTGGAGCCTCTGATGCGGTTCAATCTATTGGTATCGAATGGCAAACCATTATGGATGCGGTTAATCCCGATCAAATTGGGGTTTACGCCAGTAACGTCATGAGTCAAATGGATGAAAATGGTTTTGGCGGTTTGTTGCAGTCTCGGCTAAAAGGCGGTCGTGTAAGTGCCAAACAGTGCCCCTTAGGCTTGAATACCATGCCTGCAGACTTCGTGAACGCTTATTTGTTGGGAAGTGTAGGGCATACGGGTGCCATAGTCGGTGCTTGCGCGTCCTTCCTCTATAACTTGCGCGCAGCAGTAGAAGATATTGTTGCGGGCAAATGCCGTGTTGCCGTTGTGGGGAATGCTGAGGCGCCAATCCTGCCCGAAATCATTGATGGTTACGCCACGATGGGTGCCTTGGCGAGCGAAGACAAGCTTAAAAAGCTCGATAATGTTGAAGAGGCCGATCCCCGCCGCACCAGCCGTCCCTTCGGCGAAAACGTCGGCTTTACCATGGCTGAAGCTAGCCAATATATTGTGTTAATGGACGATGCCTTGGTGATGGAGCTTGGTGCTGATATCCACGGAGCTGTGAGCGATGTGTTTATCAATGCCGATGGCTTTAAAAAATCCATATCCGCACCGGGCCCCGGCAACTACATCACCATGGCCAAAGCAGTTGCTGCAGCGCGCGCCTTATTGGGCGATGAGGCAGTGCGTGAACGTTCTATGATTCAGGCGCACGGCTCAAGTACACCAGCCAACCGCGTCACAGAGTCGCAAATTTTTGATCTGGTGGCGCAAACCTTTGGCATTACAAACTGGCCAGTTTCAGCGGTAAAAGCCTATGTTGGTCATTCGTTGTCGGCAGCGAGCGGCGAACAGTTAATTGCCAGTTTGGGTGTATTTAAATACGGATTGATCCCCGGCATTAAAACCATCGACAAAGTTGCTGATGACGTTTTTGCCGATCGCCTTCAAATCTCCATTACAGATGTTGATCGTAAACAGTCGCCCATTGATGTCGCTTTCCTGAACTCTAAAGGCTTTGGTGGAAACAATGCGACTGCCAATGTGCTTGCGCCTCATGTGGTCGAAACAATGCTTGCGCGTCGTTACGGGGAGAATGCGCTATCGGCATATCAAGAGCGTCGTAAAGTTGCCGTTGCAGACGCGCAATCTTATGATCAGCAGGCATTAACCGGTAATTTTGAAACCATCTACCACTTTGGTAAAAACCTGATCGATGAAAGTCAAATCACCATAAGTCAGTCTCAAGTAACCTTGCCGGGGTTTGCTCATCCCATAGACCTGCATTTACCCAATCGGTTTGCGGATATGACGGAGAAGTGATTTCGATGGGAAATAACCCGATTCGTGGTGTTATTTCCCATATCTAGTGTTTATGGGGCTAAACAAAGTCTATACAAACCCCTAGGTTTCCCTTAAAATGCCGCGCCTTTCGCATACCTTGTTGTGCGATTAACATTTTTCTAACTGAGAGCATCATTGTTCTCCTCTAAATAAACACAGGAAGAAGACCTCAATGGTAACTATTCGTCTGTCACGTGGCGGTTCAAAAGCCCGTCCATTTTATCACTTGACCGTAACTAACAGCCGTAGCGCTCGTAACGGCCGTTTCATTGAGCGTATTGGTTTTTTCAACCCAGTTGCTCGTGGTCAAGAAGAGACTTTGCGTATCGATGCAGATCGTTTGGCTCACTGGGTTGGCCAAGGCGCTCAATTGAGTGATCGTGTTGCTGCTCTCGTGAAAAGCCAAAAAGCGGCTTAATTGACGCGTTTGCCTGATGTCTACTAAATCGAATCTGGTTAACGTCGGGCGAATTACTGCGGTATTTGGTATTAAAGGATGGGTGAAAGTCCATTCTTATACATCGCCAGCTGAGAACCTTTTTGAGTATCACCCTTGGTGGCTAAAGACTGCCCACGGTGTCAAAAAAGTCGAGATTGACGAAGCAAGGCCTCATGGTGACGCTTATGTTGCACATATTGTTGGGGTGGATGATCGCGATTTAGCGCTGACCTTCACTGCAGTTGATATAGCGATAGAGCGTGATCAAATACCAGAGCTGGACGACGGTGAATACTACTGGAGTCAGCTAGAGGGCTTGGTGGTGTACACACAATTCTCCGGTACGCGTCAGCGTTTGGGTGTTGTGTCAAAACTGTTTGAAACAGGTGCTAACGATGTTTTGGTGGTAGTAGGCGATGCCGAATCTATCGACCAAAAAGAGCGGTTAGTGCCTTATGTTCCCGGGCAATTTGTACTCTCTGTAGATTTAACTGCAGGCGAAATACTGGTTGACTGGGATCCTGAGTTTTAAATAAAAGATTTTAAAAACATTGAGGGGATGTGGTGGATAATCAACCACAAAGTGAGTCGCCGTTAAAAATAGCGGTAATCTCGATTTTCCCTGATATGTTTGGCGCTATCGCCAACTTTGGTATTACCAGCCGCGCGCTCAAGCAAGGTTTGGTGGAGTTGAAAACAATCACTCCGCGAGATTTTGCCCATGATCGTCATTCCACAGTGGATGATCGCCCCTTCGGTGGCGGCCCCGGTATGGTGATGATGGTGCAACCCCTACGAGATGCAATCACAGAAGCCAAAGCTTGGGCGGGCAGTGAATCCAAAGTGATTTACCTATCGCCACAGGGTAGAACCTTGGATCAAGCAGGTGTTGTACAGCTTTCGGGCTACAACAATATGATTTTGATCGCAGGGCGTTACGAAGGTATAGACGAGCGCTTGCTCGACACGGTTATCGATGAAGAATGGTCCATCGGTGATTATGTGTTAAGTGGCGGCGAGTTACCGGCGATGGTGTTGATAGATGCGGTAACCCGGTTAATTCCGGGGGCTTTAGGGCACGCACTATCGGCAGAGCAAGATTCGTTTACCGCGGGCCTGTTAGATTGTCCGCACTATACTCGGCCGGAAGAATTTGAAGGCATGAGGGTTCCAGAAGTTTTAATGTCTGGTAACCATGAACTGATTCGGCGCTGGCGCTTGAAACAAGCGTTAGGGCGAACATGGCTGAAAAGGCCAGATTTATTGCAAGCAATAAACTTAACCGAGGAACAGCAAAAGCTGTTGACGGATTATCGTCGGGACCTTGATAACGACACACTCTAGCTGTGAAGCTATAGACTCTTAGGAGAATATCAATGACTAACAAAATTATTCAGGCTCT